>ODAI010564460.1_pt1 | contig 31087 bp, 28 predicted proteins | sample 1539321 | NCBI WGS metagenome assembly ODAI01 (sample SAMN02144231, study PRJEB22623) | gut metagenome | biome: sheep rumen | host: Ovis aries | place: New Zealand
CCTAAACATATTTTTGCTGCATTTGCAGAAGCTTTTGTTAGAACGGGAACCTTTCTTTCTGTTACGGTAAAAAGCATTGCTATTTTGTTCAAAGGAATAGACCTTACACAAACCCTTTCTGGTCCTGTACGCATAACGACTATGTTAGGAACAGCAGTTTCTGAAGGATTTTCTGAGGGAGTAAAAAGCGGTATTGTTTCAACGCTTGAATGGCTTTCGCTTATAAGTGTTTCCCTCTTTTTTACCAATCTGCTTCCTATTCCCGTTCTTGACGGCTCCCTTATTCTTTTTGCTTTACTTGAAGGTGTTACCCGTAGAAAAATGCCGCCTAAAGTGTTGTATTATATACAAATGGTTGGTATTGTGCTTATAGCAGCTTTATTTGCCTTTGTTCTCTTTTGCGACATAAAATCCTTTATTCATTAACCTTGAGTCACAATCGTTGTTATGATACTATAGAGACAGTTCCCAAAAAAGGAGACCTACCATGAAACATGCAAAGTTTTTTGCCACCTTAGTTTTACTTTTACTGAGCCCTGCCGTAATGTATTCTCAGGCTCGTCTTTCTACACAAGGACATGAAAGTTCTGTCACTGCTTTGTGTGCAGCGGGCAACAGTGGTTTTTTCTCTGCTGGTCAAGATGGCTTTGTTATTCGCTGGAATGAAAACGGAATGGGTCAGCATTTTCAGATGAGTGACCTTTCAATCAAAATGATTGCTTACAATAAAGCAACAAATGAAATTGCCATTTATGAAACAGATGGTGCCGCTATCAATCGTGTAAGTGTATGGTCGTGGACTACATTCACTCGTAAATACAGTAAGCGTTTTACAGACCCCGTTGCTGTAATTAGTTTTCCTGAAAAAGGAACATATCTTATGGTTAGTACGGCTGCCGTAAATGGAACTTTTTTGTTTAATGCAAAAACAGGTTCTCGTGTTCGTACTATAACAGAAGTTCCTGCTATTTCTTCAATGATGCGCACCAGTGATTCTGAAAAGACAGCAATTATGTATTCCATTACAGGCTCTCTTACCTACTACGACATGTCAGCTAACAAACAGAAAGCAAAGTTTTCTGTAGAAGCCCGTATGGATCAACCCATATTGTTTGGAACTCCCAGTCAGCCAAACCGATTTTTTGCTGGTGTAAAAGATAATTCTCTTTTAGTCTTTGATGCAACAAAGGGAACTGTTATTGCAGCTTATACTGCTCGTAACCCTTACATCTGTACATCAATTACTGAACAAGAAGAAGGTTTGTATTTTATAACCTACGACGGAAAAGATTATTCACTCAGATTAGTCGACAATCAAACGCTTGAAGATCAGCTTTCTGCTCCTTACTCGAAAGTTTATAATCCTCCTGCTCCACTTGTGGTAAAAACATTCACCGGTTTGACTTCTCGCGAAACATTTACTGCTGTTGCAAAAGTTAATGGACAAATTGTTTTAGGAACTTCAAGCGGTAACATTTGCATTATGACTGACATTCCTGAATCTGAAAAGTATACACTTTCTGCAATGACTGAAATTGAATTCGAAAAAGTCTATGACATTGTGGGAAACGAAAACACTTTGTACTGTCTTACAAACAATGCAATCTATCGTACTTCATACGATGCAAACGAAAGTGTTAGTGTTGCTTTAAACGCAAACGGTCAGACGAATTTTGAACTGTACGGAGACAGCGTTATTGTATGGTCTAAGGGAACTCGTCGTGCAGTGCAACGCATTCAGTTAGGTTCAGAGTCTTCTCCACTTACTTTGTTTACACCCACAACCGATTTACAAAATGTTCGTCTCTTTGGAGATCAGTTGGTTTACATTCAGGGTAACTCTTCTGTTGGTTTGTATGATTTGAAAACAGGACGCAATAGCGAAATTTATTCGGGAACATCAATTCAAGATGCGGTACTCATTAACTCGTCAGAACTGTATGTTGCAAAAACGCGCTCTAACCAAACAGACAGCGCCCTTATTTCGGTAAACATAAAGACAATGGAAACTGTTCCGCTTTCAATTGACGGAAGTGTTGTGTTCTCTCTCAGTTATGATTTTGACAATGCTGAAACCAATGCTGCGATGCTGTACGGAATTGTTATTTCTGCTCAAGAAGAAGACGCTATAACAAGAACATTCTCATTTAATCCGCTTACAAAAACAATATCATACATTCTCACCTATCCAGATGAAGATACAACAGCCTTTACTTCTTTGAGTACACCTGTTTTGTTTACCAACATAGGAAAGACAGTTGTGTATGCGTGTAACTTGAAGTCAAAGCGTAACATGCAGTACAAACGTTCTTCTGCAATGGCCGTCAAAGTGTGCCCGCTTTCAGATAAGCTGGCAGTTCTTAACTCTGACGGTAGTGTTACTTGGTATAACTTGAACACACAGGCAGTGCTTGCTGACCGTGTGCTCTTACGCTCTGGAAACTGGAAGTAATTAGATTCCGCAACCACGATACAGTGCCTCTTTGTAAACATCGAGGTACTGTTTTGCAGCAAGATCCCAACCAAAGTAACTTTGCATTCCCTTTTGCTGCATTTTTTTGATGTGTTCTTTACGGTTGTAGTATGCCCAAACAGCCCAACCTACAGTGTCATAAATGGAACGAGGTGTCAGTTGATCAAACATAAAGCCTGTGCCCTCACCTGTTTCCTGATTGTAGTTTTGTACTGTATCTGCAAGACCACCAGTTCTACGAACAATGGGAAGTGTTCCATACAGCATAGAATAAATTTGGTTAAGTCCACAAGGTTCATAGCGAGAAGGCATAAGGAAGAAGTCGCTACCTGCTTCTATGAGGTGACTTAAGTTTTCGTCATATCCAATGTATGCACGCATGTTACCTAGTTTAGATTGCAAGGCATTTATTTCTGCTTCACACCATTTTTCTCCACTACCCAAAACAACAAACTGAATGTCCATTTCTGAACATATCTGATAGAGAGAACCGTAAGTAGGAGCAAAGACTTCTGCAATACCTTTTTGATCTACAAGGCGAGTTACCATGCCTATGACAGGAACTTCTGGGCGTACAGGAAGACCCATTCTTTTTTGCAGTTCTTCTTTACACTTTGCTTTTCCGCTCATGTCTTTGACAGAATAGTTAAAGGGTATTCGTTTATCTACTTGTGGATTCCACTGACTGGTATCTGCACCGTTTACAATTCCTCTTATAACATCGTGACGAACTCGCAAAAGTCCGTCCATGCCAAAGCCACCTTCCTTAGTTTGAATTTCTGCTGCATAAGTTGGAGACACCGTTGTAATCATGTCTGCAGAAGAAACTCCACCTTGCAAGAAATTGATTCCACCTTCGTGTTCAAGTCCAGCACCATAATATAAGCCCCAGTCAATACCCAAAGCAGGAAACTGATCTTTTCCATACTGCCCCTGATAGCCTTGGTTGTGAATGGTGAGAACGCTTGCTGTTTTTTCAAAACCGCAGAAACGACACACATGCTTTAACAGTACAGGAGCAAGACAGGCAGACCAGTCATGTGCATGTACAATATCGGGGTACCAACCTAATTTGCGACACAGTTGGAAAGCTCCGTGACACAAAACGGCAAAACGATATGGATTGTCATGAAAATCACTTTCGCTTCGTGTTCCATAAATGCCATCACGACCAAAGCATCCTTCGTGATCAATAAAGTACACTGGAAGTTTGGGACAACCTGGCATTGCTGTTTTATAGACTGCTGTCCATGTTTCAACTTGACCTGCTGCAACTGCCATAGGTCCTTCAAGCTGTTCTAGTTTAGAACGGTCAATTTTATAGTAACGGGGAATCACAATTTTTACATCGTGGCCCATATTTGTAAGTTCTATTGCCAAAGCACTGACTGCATCTGCAAGTCCGCCTGTCTTTGCAAAGGGAACTGCCTCTGCGCTTACCATAAGAATTTTCATATATGCCTCCAAATTAGTGCAGGTCTTTGACAGCCGCAATAAAGGCTGCTTTTGAACCTGCTATGCTTTTTTCACTTACACAGTATGCAAGTCGGAAATAACCCTTACCGCCGAATCCACTTCCAGGAGCTGCAAGAATTAAATGTTTTTTCAAATGTTCGCAAAAAGCCATATCATCTCCCTTATAGGCATCTGGAACTTTACACCACAAGTAAAATGCTCCCTGAGGGCGCACATAGTGAATGCCTGCTTGGTCAAGATTTTGCATCAGCATATTGCGTCTTTTTTCATAGAGTGAATAGTCAACTTTTGCATTCCAAGAATGAGCAACCACTTTTTGAAAAAGAGCTGGTGCATTTACAAAACCTAAAATGCGAGTTGTAAAAATACAAGCTGCAACAACATCTGCTTTGTCTGGACAAGCGGGATTTACACAAATGTAGCCTACTCGTTCTCCAGGAAGACTTAGATTTTTTGCAAAAGAAGTTACCACAATAGAACTGTCATAGGCTTTAAATGCAGATGCAACTGACGCTCCATCGTAAGTAATGGCACGGTAGGGTTCGTCGCAAATAAGATAGGGCTTTCGTCCACATTTTTTTGCGTGCTTATCAAGAACCTGTGCAAGGCGGTCAATTTCGTTTTGCGTGTAAATGCGTCCTGTGGGATTGTTGGGGCTGTTTATAAGAACAGCTGCCGTTTTGGGGCTTAGCGCTTTTTCTATGGCATCAATATCAAGTGAAAAATCTTCGGTACAGGGAACTTCAATCAAAGTTCCTCCAAAGTTATGCACATAATGACGGTATTCTGCAAAAAATGGTGCGGGAACTATAACGGTGTCGCCTTCTTGCAAAAGTGCTTTGAATACACAGTTTAAAGCTCCTGCTGCTCCTACAGACATAACCACACAGTCTGCACTAACAGAAAGGCCCTGTTCTTCTGCTGTTTTTTGAGCCATTGCTTCTCGAGCTTCCATGTAGCCTGCGTTGGGCATATAGCCGTGAACATTTTTACTTCGGTCTTTTGCCAAGCGTTCTATTTCGTTACAAACGGAATCGGGCGGGTCCAGATCGGGATTACCCAGGCTAAAGTCGAATACATTGTCTGCTCCATGTATTGCCTTAAGTTTTATTCCCTCCTCAAACATACGTCGGATAACCCCTGCCTGTGGGCTGGTCATCTGCGAATAAATGTATGCTGAAACTGGCATTTTTCCCCCTTTTTTTGTATAATACCAAAATAATTATGTAATTATAACACAGGTTTGGTGTTTATTCAAATGAAAACGGAGGTAATGCTGATGTTACGTTCTAAACTTGCTTTTTTTAGCGTCGCCGTATTTATTTTATTCTCTTCTGTAAGTGTACATGCTCAGTCTGCTTTTAACGGAAACTTGACTGAAGAAGAACAGCAGAAAATTGCCAACGGAGAAGTTCTTATTCGAAATACTGGTTCTGTGTCAAAATTGTGTGTAAATGCCGTAAATCCCACCGTTCAAAAGGCTTTAGATACTGCAAAGGCTGTAAGACCAGCATATCTTGCGGAAATAGTTTTGGTTCGTCCCTATAAGCCTGAAGCAATTGAACAGTTTGAAGATTTGGTTACAGACATCAACTCCTATGTGGGTATTCCCTACTACAGCGAACACAATGGCATTTGGGTTGACTTGTATGCTTCTGCCGATATTAAATCTTTTGTTCGTAGTAGTGAAGGTACAAACGCAGTGGCAGACTTATATATGGAACCCTTTGGCATTATATCTACAGACATTCACACAGAAGTTCAGCCAGAAAGCTATTATTACGAATCAAAGAATGCAAGCAAAGTTAAATACAGTGGCATAACCTGTGTAAACAAAAACAACATGAGAAGCATCATTGTTATTTTCCGTGATGGAGATAATTTAGTCTTCTACGGAATTGGCGCCGTTAATGCACCTACTTTTTCATTTATTCGCGACCGTGTTGAACTGTCCTTTATGAACCGCATTAAGACTTTCTGTAATTTCTTCTTTGCGAAACTGCAAGAGTCTGGTTTATAATTGTATTGCGTAAAGACAAACTATAAGATATACTGAATATGGAGTTAGCTGTATGGAAGTAAGTGTTCAAACCCAATCCATTGACGTATATTTTGAGCATATCTTTGGATATATTATTTCTAATCCAAGAGTTTTGCTTTTTTGTCTTGCTTCTTTTGCTATTTCTGCACTTCTTATTCCCCTTATCATTAAAGTTTGTTCAAAATACAAACTCTATGATACCACTGGTGGGCGTAAGATTCATTCCGGAAACATTCCTCGTTTGGGAAGCATAGGTTTTGTATTTGCCTATAGTATTGTTTCTTTGGTTTACGCTTTTTATGTTCACGAAGCATTAAAAACAACCATTCCCTTTGTTGTTTCTGGATTCATTATCTTTGTGTTCGGACTCTTAGACGACATATTTAACTTGCGCGCTCTTTTAAAACTTGCAGTTCAAGTGGTTGCGTCTTTACTTATTGTTTTTTCTGGATTCTATTTTAGAAGTATTGGCGGTATTCTGCTTCCCCAACCGGTGAGCATTGTGCTTACTGTTTTGTGGATTATTGGAATTATAAATGCATTTAATTTGATTGACGGTATGGACGGTTTGTGTGGTGGCATTTCTTGCATGATAGTCTTTACCCTTTCTATTATTTATTCTGTTTCTGCAAATCATGCAGCAACGATGTGTCTTATACTTGCTTGTGCTCTCTTAGGCTTTTTACTGTACAACAAACCTAAGGCGAAAATTTTTATGGGTGACGGTGGAAGTCAGTTTTTGGGCTTTATGATTGCAACTCTTCCACTTTACCGCACAACAGAAAACTTTGAATATAATAAGTTCTTTATTATGATAGTGCTTGTTTCTATTCCACTTATGGACTGCATCGCCGCAATTTGGAGACGCACCCGTGAACACAGAAGCATAATGTCTGCTGACCGTGCACATTTGCATCACAAACTTTTGTATTTAGGACTAACCGTAAAACAGGCACTCTTTATGCTTTTACTTTTGCAGTTCTGTCTTTGTGTTATAAGTTGTATTGCTATGTACTTGCGTGGATACAATGCCGTAGTTCTTATGCTTACTGCACTTCTCTTTATGGCCATTATTTTCAGTATGATTCATTTCTTCTACCGGAAGCGTATGGGCGAAAAAGGCGACAAAGACTTTTAGTCATACATTTACATTAAGTGGCCTTTCGTGCTATACTGTGCGCATGAATAGAAAACTTGTTACTTCAGCTTTACCTTATGTAAACAACATCCCTCATTTGGGAAACTTAATTCAAATGCTTTCTGCAGATGTATTTGCACGTTTTTGCCGCAGTCGTGGTTATGAAACGCTCTATATCTGTGGTACTGACGAATACGGAACAGCAACTGAAACTCGAGCTTTAGAAGAACATAAAACTCCCCGTGAATTGTGCGACTATTACTATGCTCAGCATGATGAAATTTATAAGTGGTTCCACATTAACTTTGACAAATTTGGACGTACTTCAAACAGCCAGTGTACCGAAATAACCCAACAGTTTTATAAAGACCTTGAAAAAAACGGATACATTCGTGAACACACTAACAAGCAACTTTTCTGTCCTTCTTGTAAGCGATTTTTAGCAGACCGTTTTGTTCGTGGAATATGTCCTAAATGTGGTTACGAAGATGCCCGGGGAGATCAGTGCGAAAAGTGTGGCAGTTTGCTTGATCCTGTTGAATTAGGTTCACCCCGCTGTTCTACCTGTGGAGCAAGGCCTCAGATTCGAGACACAAAACATTTGTTTATAGATTTACCAGCAATTAGTCCTAAGTTGAATGACTGGATGAAGGAAGCCAGTACAAAAGGTCAGTGGTCTGAAAATGCAATAAACATTACTAAGGCTTGGATTCGTGACGGATTAAATGAACGTGCTATTACTCGTGACCTTAAGTGGGGCATTCCAGTTCCTCGTGAAGGCTACGAAGATAAAGTTTTCTATGTGTGGTTTAACGCACCTATTGGATATGTTTCAATCACAAAACAACTTGCAGATGAATTGGCTTCTCAAGGAAAACAAAGTTTTGACTGGAAAAGTTGGTGGCTTCCTGAAGAAAGCGAAGAAGCAAAAACAAAGCCCCCTGTTGAACTCTTTCAGTTTATAGGCAAAGACAACATTCCTTTCCATACGGTTATTTTCCCCTGTAGCGAATTAGGCAGCGGCCATAACTGGACAAAGTTGCACCACATGTCTTCTACCGAATACCTTAACTACGAAGATGGTAAATTTTCAAAGAGTAAGGGCATTGGTGTTTTCGGAAGTGATGCAAAAGAAAGCGGTATTCCTGCAGATGCTTGGCGTTTTTACATTTTCTATAACCGTCCCGAAAAGCAAGATTATCAGTTTACATGGAAAGAGTTCCGTGAAAAATACAATGGTGAGTTAATTGGTAACTTGGGTAACTTGGTAAACCGCACACTTTTGTTTGTTACCAAATACTATGACGGTATTATTCCCCAAGCAGAAGTTGATGAAGCTCTGTGGACTCAAATTCGTGCTCGTGAAGAAAAAATAACACAACTTTTGGAATGGGCAAATCTTAAAGATGCTTTCCACGAAATGTTTGCTATAAGCGATATTGGTAACAAAGCCTTCCAAGATGCAGAACCTTGGAAAACCCGCACGAGCGATCCTGAAAAAGCTGCAAAACTTTTGTTCAATCTGTGCTATATGATTAAAGACCTTATGATTATGGTGCATCCTTATATGCCACAGTTTTCTGAAGCAATTCTTGCCTATTTGGGTAAAAAAATAAGTGAACCTTGTTTGGGCGAAAGTGCTGTAGAAGGTGGACTTACTTGGAACGATATTGGACATCTTGAGGGACTTTCTACTGTTTCTCAGCCTGCAGTATTCTTTACTCCTCTTGATCAGAAAACAGCAGACATGTTCAGACAGAAGTATTCTGGAAGTCAAAAGTCTCGAGGAGAAGCTGAAAGTTCAAAGCAGAAAAAGCAGAAGGCAAGTAAAAAAGAGCCCCAGCTTGCGCAAGATCAAGTTGCACATTTTAATGCAAAAATTGAATTGACCGTTGCTAAAATTGTCAAAGTTGAAAATAACCCTGATGGCGAAAAACTCTATGTTGAAACACTTGACGATGGCAGTGGAAAAGAACGCATTATTCAAAGTGGCTTGCGTGAATACTTAACCCCCGATCAACTTTTAGGAAAGCATATTATTCTTGCATCAAACCTTGCTCCCTGTACAATGAGAGGCATTGAAAGTCATGGTATGCTTCTTGCTGCTGATTATACCGATGCAAATGGAAAAGCTTGTGTTGAACCGCTTGAAGCTCCTTGGGCAACGCCAGGAACAAAAGTTATTCTTCAAGGCTCGGACATTTCTGCGGTTAAACCGTCTGAAATTTCAGCAGATGATTTTTTTGCTGTGGAACTTAACATTAAAGACCATACCGTTAACATTTGTGGCTGTCCGCTGACTGTTGACGGCAGGGTTTTAACAACTCAATTTACAGCAAATGGTGAAGTACACTAAATGAAGACTCAGCGTTTTTTACAAAGCCCTTTTTGGGGAGAATTTAAGGCCAACCATGGCTGGAAGACACTCTATTTTACTTACGACCGTTCGGTAGACAGTGTAAATCTGTTGCCGCTTACAACCGAACAGGCGGTAGTTGAAGAAAAAGAGCAAGTTCTTTTGGTAATGGTGCGCTCTTTTAGTCTGTTAAAGGTAAAACGCTTTTCTCTTGCCTATATCCCTATGGCTCCAGAATATAGAGACACTAGCCTTAGTGACTACTCTTTCTTACTTTCACAGCTTGCACAAAAACTACGCTCTTTTTTACCCAAAGATACGCTTTTTATTCGTTTTGATCCACCCGTTGAAACAGAAAAATTAGAAGAAGTTCCTCAGCTTCAAAAAGACCTTTGTAAGCACTTAAAAAAAAGCCCGGTAGCAGTTCAACCGCCAGACACTACCATTCTTGATTTGTCTAAATCTGAAGAAGAACTTCTTTCGGGAATGAAAAATAAATGGCGTTACAATGTTCGGCTTGCAGCTAAAAAAGGTGTTGCAATAAGCTGCCACTTCGGAAGCGATGCTGACTTTGAAGAAAAGTTTGATATATTTTTTGACTTGTTTCAGCAGACAAGTGAACGCGATGGAGTTCAGTTTCATGCAAAGTCTTATTATCTTGACCTTTTAAAACGCAGCACAAAAGATGTTCGTATTACACTCTATCTTGCAAAACATGAAAACGACTATCTTGCAGGCATAATTACCCTCTTTTGTAAAGGAGAAGCTGTATACTTGTACGGAGCAAGTGGTAACATAAAACGCAATCTTATGAGTGCTTACCTTTTGCAATGGACTGCAATTCAAGATGCAAAAAAATTTCCTTGTCCTGTTTACGATTTTTATGGAATGCCTCCCACAGATGACGAACAGCACCCCATGCACGGACTGTATCTTTTTAAAACAGGTTTCGGAGGAAAAATTGTACACCGTCCAGGCAGTTTTGATTTTCCGCTTTTAAAGACATATCGCTTATATGTTATTGCAGAAAAACTGAGGGCTTGGTACCACAAAGTCTTTCTTAAAAAAATTCGAGGCAGATAGTTTTTTACTGATTGTTTTTGCGAGGACGCGTTTTTTTGCGGGCAGAAACAAAACTAATGCTTACTGTTTTTTCCATTTCTCGACCAGCAGGTAAATCTACATCCCAAAAGAATGAAACACAGAGCGTCTGTGCTGTCTGAACAGGTTGTGTATCTTTGTAAGGTCTGTTAAAGCAAATGGGAAGCAATGCAAAACCAGCATCTTCGTTTGGTTCAAACACAAAAGATGTTTTATTTGCTGCATTTGTTAAAAGCAAAGTTGAAACACCAGATTCATGACTTACTGCTTTATCGAGGGAAAGCGTTTCTCTTTGACTGTCACAAACAATTTCTGCTTCGTATTCAGCTTGTGGTGTATCTGCAAAAATGGTTTGTGCAAAATTCGATTCAACTACAAAGAGTGCTTTGAGTGGAAGTGGACTGTCATTTTTTAGAATGTACTGAACAATAATTCCGCTTGAAGAGGCAATATAGTTTTTACGAAGCACAACAGGAAGTTGGTCTGAAGAAAATTCACCCCGCCCTTCCATTTGAACTTCATGTCTTTTTGAATCAAACTTTTTTTCTACAAATTGAACACGAGAGAATATGCCGTTACCAGCTGGTTCAAGCGAAAGATATTTTTTCTTATCTTGTTTTTCAAATAAGTGTTCAACAAAAATTCCTCTGTCGTAAGCATCTGTAGTACGGTCAAATTCTTCTAAGCGAGAAAGATTTGCTGCGTAATTTCCACCACCTTTTCGTACATCAAGCTCTGTGATTGAACCTGCTTTTAACGAAATAACTGCTGTGTATTTTTCCATTGAACACACATATTCGTTTAAGCCATCTGCGTTGTAATCGTATGAAGTCATAGATTCGCGGGCGTTTTCTTCGTGAATGGAATCGTCTGCATCGTTAAGTGCTTGATATGCAAGTTGTCTCATTTGCGCAACAGCTGGCATTCCGTAGGGAAGCGTTATGTAAGACCATCCAGCCTGAGCAATCCATAATTTTTCTCGTGCAGCTTGTCTTCGTGCTTTATCTCCGTGATACTGGCTAATGAGCATGCTTATATACATCATGCGTTCATAGAGTCTTCTGTTTTGAGGATAGACATTTAAAAAATCATGAATGGTAAGAGGGAACTGTCCGTTAACTTTTCCATGCTGATACGGAAGAGTTGCCCACTGTGCAAGCGATGAACTCATTCCTGCGGGAACATAAGAAACAACAAAAGACTGAGCTGTTTTTAAGTACTGTTGCGGAAGAACAAAATCTATACCCTTACTTTCTGATGCTTCTTCTGAAACTGCTGCACAGGCAGGGCTTCCCATAAAAGCACTGAATTCTTGAGCGGTAAAAGGAATTGTTATAAGAGCGCGTGCTTCTGTTTTTTTAGGCAGTTCTTTTTTTGCAGCCTGAGTTATGCGCTTTATCCAAGATTCTGCAAGTTCCGCAGAAAAAGGAATAAACTCTCGGTAGGTAGGAAGAATTTTTAATGTCTTACCCTGCTCTCCAGAAATGACTGGTAAATACTTTGTTCTTCCTGAGGGAATAAGTGAACTTTCTAAATGCACATATTCCATATTGCAAGACTGTAAGGTTGTTATAAGAGATGGTTCCCACACACTACCACATAAGTTCATGCCTCGAGGACGTTTACCAACAGTTGATGCAAGCAAAGATGTCAGTTTTTCTATTTGAGCGCTTCTGTCAACTGGTAGTAGCAAAGGAAAGAGCGGAGAGTAATAACCTCCTCCCAACATTTCTACTTGTTTTCGACTTGTTAATTCAGATAAAAGACGAATTGATTCTGGATGTTTTTCTTCAAGCCATGAAAGTTGCGGTCCTGTAAAAGATGTAGACACACACACTTTGGGATTTGCATATAAAAATGACAAAATGCCTTTTATAGACTTCTGGTAAAAAGACTCCATATCATCTACTGGCTGTTGAGACAGTGAAAAATCAATTTGAAGAGAAACACAGATGGAATTCATCTAAACTTTATATCCTATGGAATATGTTATAGCATTTTTTCCAAAAAGAAAAGCCCTTTTTTTCTGTTTTTATTTCGTTTTTAATCGTCTCTTGCATGTCGAGTGTTAGTAGGTTTAACGGAATGGGGTTTGTATTTGGCAAAGCAATTTTAGTGTAGTCTGGATGTTTTTTAACATAATCTAACTCTTCTTCCGAAAAGACTGGATTTTGTTGACTTACCTGTTGAACAGGAAGTGATGGTATAAACATACAGAACAAAAAGAATAAACATGCACTTACAACAAGTACAATAAGCAGTAAAAGTAAAATACTTCCAATCATTTAAGTACTCCCGGATTAAGCCAAGAAACATTCCATGCTAACAGCACAATCATGATAATGGCAATACTTATGAAAATAACACTTTCGTTTCTGAATGCACGAGGTAAAGGAGACAGTTTTATGCGTCTTCTTATTGCAAACAAAACAGGAACAAACAGATAGAAGAGTATTACTGACAAACAAGAAATAATGAGACAAGAAGCAATAGATGAACCTTCTGTAAGTCCTAAAAGTACACACAAAAAAGAAACGCAGGATTCTGCAACGCTGATTTTTGCGCTGATGCGGATAATGGTTTCCATAAAAACAGCAAAGAGAACAAAAACAAGAATTGCAAAGAAAGGTGCAAGTTCTGTTAGGTGTGCAGGAACAAGGAGAGCGCTGTTAATTAAATAAGCTATGACACTTGAAGCACTTACCGAAAAAATCATTTTAAGACATCCCAAAAATCCATGTGAGGGTTTTGGTGAAAGAACAACAATTCGGTCTAATCCAATTCCGTACAAAAGCACAGCAGAGGCATACACAAAATAATAGAGAATGTCACTCAGCATCGATTGCCTCCTCTACTTCTGCAAAATGGCGCGATACAAATGAAAGTAAGGCAGTAGCACAAGCTGTTAGTATGAGTGAACCGGGAACAGAAGCCCAAAATGTTCCTAAATAATTTTTGTCTGTTCCTTGTATAAGCTGTAGTTCCCACAAACCAGAATGTGATGGAAGTGTAATTGTTCCAAAACCAAAAACATCTCTAAATAAGAAAAACAAAAGTGCTATGCAGGAAAACTTTAGAGTTGCAATTGCATTATGTTGTACTTGCATTCCTAAGGTTTTTTCTGAAGGATGATTTATGGTTGTAATAACCAAGGCAGAAAGAGCTGGCAGGTAGAGCGTAAAGCCCATGACTAAAGCTACAAAGGGTGAATACAAAATAAGGAGCTGTTTGTAAAAAACAACAATACTTACAAGCATAATAGCTAACAGTGCGGGAACTAATTGGGTAAGACCTAATTTTTCAAAGCCATAACGGAAAACAGTTCCTAAGGTAACTAAAAGAAGTAAAAGCACTGTTAACACAAGACCATAGGCAAAACGTCCTGGAGCAGGAACTAAAAGAGCTATGGAAGCGGTAATGAGAGCATATAATGTTTTCTTTGTCATTTACGAACCTCCGAAGTGCTTTCCAAAGCTTGTGTTATAATGTCTGGAAGTTTGTGTGCCCAATAGTCAATAACGGTGTTTTGTGTAGAGGTAACAATTTGATTTTTTGCTTTTGAATGTAATTCTGCATAGGCAAGAAAGTCTGCACTTGCTGCTTCGGTGTTGTATGTGTATACGGCAGCTAAAGGGCCATACAGTGTGGTAAGCCTAACGATTGCAGCATAATGACTTGCATCATCAGTTAAACCTCTTGGGGCAATAGAAAAGACGGCACATTCTGTTTCAAGTGTGCTGTTAAGGTTTATAGCAGGGCTTACGGTGTAAACAGTTCCTGTTTCTTCTGAAAGCGTTTTGGCAACGGTAAGACGCAATCCATTATTCCAAGAGTTACGAGACAAAAGTACAAGGCTCAGCAAAAGACCTAAGGTTACTACCAAAATTCCTGCGGTAATGCCTGCTATTTTAAGTTGTCTATTCAGTTCCTGCTGTTCAACAGGTTCTGTTTTTTCAGTTGTCTCCGACACGGTCAACCTCCTTCATTGCGTTGATGCGCGGAATAATCTGTTTGTGAACGGTTTTGAATACCGCACGATCTTCAAGATATTGAATGATAGGACATATAATGTTCATTGCAAGAACTACAAAAAGGTATCCGACAGATGAAGTTCCCATGCCCATAATTAAGAAAGCAAAGGCTCCTGCAAGGCAACCATACAAACATTTTCCCGCAAAAGTCGACGGTGTTGTTCCGTACCACTGAAGCACATAGAGGGCTGCAAAGAGTGTTCCTCCAGTTAGAATTGCTAAGAGCATGTCTCCTTGAAGCATAACGGCTCCTGTAATGAGTGGACCGCATAAACGAACAAGAACTGCATAGACGGTCATAAAACAAGCAGGAATAACCCAGTCAATCATATCAAGTGAAATAAGAATGATAGATGAAAGTAATGTTATTGCATTAAATCTGAATGCTGGAATAAGAGAACCGGTGTCCCAAAAGAGCGAAACATAACCTTCTGGAACAGCAAGTTTAAAGAGACTAAAAATTGTTCTGTTCAAAAAAGCTGTAATGTAAGCATCTTCTGCAGCAATGGGAATAGTTCCGTCTTGAATAAGAAGCAAGGCTGCATTTCTGTTTTGGAGCAAAGATGAATCAACTTGCAGTAAGGGAAATGCATTCATGTCAAGAAAATATGCAACTGCAACCGTAATTGCAACGGGGTTAACCCAAGGACCAGAAAAACCACCAAAGGCATATTTTGAAAGCAAGAGCACACAGAAAGTAATAAAGACTGCTGCAATAGGAGAATATGTTGAAGGAAGCAAAAGCCCTACAATAATTCCTTGGATAATTGCAACGCGCCATGAACGTTCAAAATGTTGACGCAAAATGGAATTAACAATATCTGCGCCTAATGCAGAAAGTGTTGTTAGCGAAACAATAAGCAAAGAATTAAATGAGCGTGTTATTGCAAGAAGCACAACCTGAACTAACAGTAAAACGAGAAGTCCAAGAGATGAGTCTGCAACACTTGGTGAAAGAAAACTGTAGGGACGAAATGTTACCCTATCTGCTAATCCCTGATAGTAGGTCATTTTTGCTGACTCCTTAATGATGCAATTGCCTGACAAAGTGGTAGACGTGAAGGACAGTAAGAGTTGCATAATCCACAGTCGGAACACAATTCTATTGTCTCTATCAAAGCGTCATCTTCTATTTTTCCACATGAACAGTAACGGTAAATTAAGTCGGGGTAAATGCCTTCTGGACAAATAGAGCGACATTTTCCACAGTGAATACAGGGTGCAAACTTTTGATCTTTTTTAGGTGAACGGTCAACAAATTCAATTGACTTAACAAAATTTCCCACCGGTATATTCATGTCTGTTACAAAAGAACCTCGGATAAGTCCGTTTACAATAATGTTAGGTTCTTTTTCGGTAAGACCGCCACACTGTTTTGCAAGAGCACCGAGTGTTGTTCCTATGCGAACTTTAAAGAGCGCTGCAGATGGAAGATCTTTTCCTGTTACATGTACATAACGTTCTACAACAGGAATGCCTAAAGCTATGGCTTCGTATACAGACACAGCTGTTTCAGGATCTATGAACAGACAGCGATGATTTATGTTACCAAAAGGTTCTTTGTTTTCTTGTGCAATAGATTTTTTTATTTGTTGCAGAATGTTTTGTGCAAGACCTGAAGGATAACGGCTGGTGTCGCAAGTGACGGTACAGTAAGGTATACCAGAAAGAATTTTTTCTACTGATTCATCAAATTTAAAAAGTGCTTTTTGAGGAAGAGCAAAAATAATTCCTATAGCACCAAGGGCACGAGCGGTAATGGCTGCTCCTTCTATAACTTGATTAGTCATGCGAGTTGCTACAAAGGTATCTGTCATGCGGCTTGGGTCTTCGTCAAACATTCGAACAACAAGAAAGCGATTTTTTACCGAAGCACGAGACTTTATTTGTGCAGCAAGAGATTCAACTTTTGCAAAGGTATTAACAACACCTTTTTGAGAAAGTTCAGACAAAAGGTAATCTGAACTAAAGGTTGACCAAGCTGTATGTTCTTGTTTGCGTCCTAAATAAGAAAAAGCTCCTGCAAGATGAATCTTTACTGCTGAACCCAAAGTTCCGTCTGCAAGTTTACAGGTTACGATGTCTGTTACGGTTCCGGGAATGGGTGCATGAATATCTGAGGCAAGAACATTTTCTGGCGAAATTGCAGAAGCTATTATCTGTCCTTCAGAAACAACACTGCCCTTTTCTACTGTGCATTTGTGAGTTACCGACGGAAAAGGAACAAGCGCATCCTGGGGTAAGAACGAACGCACGGAAGTAGCAAAGAGAGACGCTTCTGATTTTACAAAGTTATGAACTGTTTTCATATTCTTCGACTTCCAACAAAATAGTAATATGCATATAGCAGCACTGGTATAGACAGCGCTACAAGAATAAGTACGAGAGCAACAGAATCTGTGCTGGTTTTAGCTTGAGCTTTTGTTCGGTAGCCTACCCGAACAGAACTTCCCTCTGACAAAAGAAGTTTTTCTATTGCAGGACTTTCTGAATCAAGTATACCATCAATTAATTCTTTTCGGAAAGAGGCATCGTAGGTAAAAATAGTTTCGTAACTTTTTGAAACACCTTGCTCTGTTTTTACATAACGGGGAATTTCAATGCGATCCCCCTCACTGGGATTAGACTTCTCATTTTTATTAAGGTTTTTGTAGGGAAAGGTTACGGTATCCCAAGCCCACGAAAAATAATCTGTCATGTTAACGAGTGTTTCTCCCCCATCAGAATCTTCCAGTGGTGAAGGAATACAAATGGACTGAACACTTGATGAAGGCATAAAACGGGCAGAAAGCAAAAAGAACAGTAAAAGTGCTGCAAGTGGAAGGGTAAGAGAAATGAGCACATAGGATTTTTTTTTGCCCATGACAGGAATTTGAAAAGCAGAAAAAATGGGTACAAAGGTAAAGGCTTTTTTGCTGTCAAGAATTTGAGTTAAACACCACATTCCGTAAATGGCAGCGGCACAGGCAATAAGTGAAAGCACATATAAAATAATTGCTCTGGCCGAAAGCAGTGACATTATTACCAGGGGAACAATAACAAGCACATCTATGTAGACTGAGCGAACAAGTGCCATAAGAGTGCCTTGTCTTAACCACAGTCTTTCTGCAAAAAATAAGGCTGCAAGGAAAAGAATAATAGCTGCTGCCGCCGGATACAGGGGTACACAAAAAGAACATAGAACAGGAGCAAGGCCTGCAGTAAAAAACACCAGGCGATTGTGTGCAAGAAAAATCAAAAGTCCAAAAACAAGCATGCTTACCAGCGGAACTACAAAAGGATACTGCAAAGAACCATCAACTCCTGCAGAAAGGTGAAGTTCATTTTGTAAAAGAGAAAGAGCTGCGGCTGTCTGTTTTTCTTGAGAAGCTGGAATATAAAATAAGCGGTATGTTTTTGTTTGATCAAAAAAGTAATCTGAGCGGCGGTTCAAATAATCTGATGAAAGCGGTCTTACTAAAGTTATGGTTGAAACAAAGGGAACTTGCTGTAATGAAAGAGCAAGAACATCTGAGCAACCCTTTGCAGAAAGCACATCAAGCACTTGCTCTTCTGAAATAGTGTCCTCTACGTAGAGAACACTGTAATGACTCCATATTTTTGAAACGGGAACAATGCGGAACAAGGCCATGAGCAAAACGCATAAGAGGAAAACAAAAACTGCAGAACAACTTTTTACAATTGAGTTCATCTACTTAAGCACGCTGAACGCCAATCCTATAAAAAATCCCAAAAGGCAGCCAACCATGACTTCTGGAGGAGTGTGTCCCTGAACTTCTTTAATGGGTTTATATTCCATAAGTCCTTTTTCGGACAGTACACGGCCAATTGCATTGATCATTTTTGCTTGAATACCGTTTGCACGGCGAACACCCATTGCATCACGAATGGTAACGAGAAAAAATCCTACAGAAAGAATAAAAACATCGCTTGCAATTCCCGAACGGAAACCAATGGTTGTGCACAAAGAAGAAACTAAAGCTGCATGACTTGAAGGCATAGAACCAGTACGCCAGACTAACAACTCAAACAATTCTGCCAGACTGTGAACTTTTCCGGAGAATAATTTAATAAGTGTTTTGATTAACTGCGCAAAAAACCAGCTACAGATACAGGCAAGCAGTACCGGATTGGTTATAAACGCATGAAACTGGCTTTCTGTTTGTGTCATACACTCTATTTTATAGTATTATACGATTTTGTCTAGTAGCAAAGGGATTTTTTTTTTACTATAATACAATAAATGGACTTTACCGAATTGACCCTTGGCCCAGATGACGAAGGCCGCCGTTTAGACCATGTTTTAATGCCTCTGCTTGAAAGTCAATCGCGAAATGCGGTCTTTGCTGCCCTTAGAAAAGGACTGGTAAAAGTTAATGGCAAAAAGGCAAATGCGCAAGAACTTGTTAAAGAAGGCGATCTGTTACGCATTGCAAGTGTACTTTTAGAAAAAAATTCGACGGAACAAAAAGAAGAATCTCTTTTTCAAGATACATTTGAAACGGTTTTTGAAAACGAACATATTCGCATTATAAATAAACCCAGTGGAATAAGCGTTCAGCCGGCACTCCATTGTGAACATTCGGTAAGCGACATTATTGCCCATACTTCTAAAAAAAGAGGACTGTCTCTGTCTTTTACTCCGGCTCCCCTACACCGTTTAGACAAAATGACTTCAGGGCTTTTAGTTATTTCTCAAAGTTTAAAAGGAGCAAGTGACTTTACCCGCCTCATTCAAGAAGGACTTGTTCGTAAAAGTTACCTAGGCATTACAGAGGGCATTCTTAGTCAAAAAGAAAGCTGGCATGACTTTATAGACGACACTTTAGTAAAAGCGCCTTTTTATACTGTTCGTGTTAGCAAAAATGCCACAGAAGGAAAAGAAGCTTTAACCCATGCACAGCCACTTGCTTGTTCAGAAAAAAAACAACTTTCTCTTGTTCAGTTTGACATAGAGACTGGTCGTAAACATCAGATTCGCTCCCAGTCTGCTTTTCATGGTCATGCTTTGGCTGGAGATACCGCCTATGGAGCTAAAGCTTTGAGTTCCGAAAAAAACGGTTTCTTTTTTTTGCACGCTGTCAGATTGCGCTTTGAAGAAAATAGTCTTGGCTTACCCCCTGAAGTTTGCTGTAGGCCTCCTGAACATTTTCAAAAATTTTTAAAAAATAACTTGCTAAATTGGGATGGAAAACTTATACTCTAAGTAAGCATGAACATTTTTTCTAAGTTACTCAATAGAGGTATGCAAGTCTATGCGCTCGTTGGTGAAAGCGGAACCGGTAAAAGTTTCCGTGCAAAACTGCTTGCTCAAAAGTATGGCATTAGCGCTCTTATAGATGACGGACTTTTAATTCAAGACGATAAAATTCTTGCAGGAAAATCTGCAAAACGAGAAAAGACTTATATGGGTGCTGTTCGTGCTGCTCTCTTTGATGATAAAGAAGTTCGTGACCAAGTGGCCCGTACATTGCAAAAGTCAAAAATAAAAAAGATTCTGCTTTTGGGTACGAGCGAAAAAATGGTTGAAAAAATTGCAGTCCGTTTGCAACTTCCTCCGCCCGAAAAAATAATCAAGATTGAAGACATTGCTTCTCGTGAAGATATTGAAAAAGCAATTCGTTCTCGTCAGATTGAAGGAAAGCATGTTATACCTGTTCCCGCAATAGAAGTTAAAAAAAGTTATTCACATATTTTTTATAATTCTATTCGTGAGATTTTAAAGGGACGCAAAAAGCCCGTTGCTGTTGGTGGCAATGCAGATTCTAAAATGTCTGAAAAATCAATTGTTACCCCAGAGTTTAGCAAAAAAGGTCGCATTGAAATTTCAGAAGCTGCACTGAGTCAAATGGCCATGCACTGTGTAAGTGAATACGATGCTGACATTCGCATAAAAAAACTTTCGATAAAAACAGATAAACGTGGTTACCGACTTATTATCACTATTGATGTTCCCTTTGGAAAACAACTTACGGGAGAAATTCATAACTTACAGCAATACATTATTGACAACATTGAGCGCTACACGGGCATTTTGATTGAAGAAGTAAGCATCATTATTGATAAAATTACTATTACGCCTAAAGCATAAGTTTATTTGCTTTTAGGAGTAACTGGTTTTTGTGGTCTTTTTCTACGAGTTTGTTTTACTTGAATTCCATACGAAGAAAGAATTGCTCTTACTGCATATTCTAATTCAGTGCGCTGGGGATTCATGGGAAGTACAAAATTTCTACACTGAGCCCAAGTTCTTTTATACAGTTCTGCGGCAGGCGTTTCTTTTGCTTCTTTTTCCCAATCGGTAAGACCTGCTACAAAATCGCGCAAAATGTAGGTTAACTTTTCACCTAAGCGACAGTCTGTGTGTGCTGCAACATAGGAATCAAGTTCTTCAAGACTGGTAAGGTAGGCATTCATAAAGCGACGGTTTTCAAACATCATGCTTGTTGCTGCAGGCTGAATGTAAGTAAACACATCTGTGTCCAGAGCTGCTTTTACGATGGGAAGAGAATGTGTGCTGGAAATAATTTTTAAAAGTTCTTCAGTAAGGCGTGACGGAGAAACGGGCGACAAAAGTTGTGCACTATCGCGGATTTTCTTTTTAAGTGAATGAGAAATTTTACACTGAGTTGTTGCGGCATATTTTACCGCTCGTATCATGCGTACTGGGTCTTCAACAAAAATTTTTTCAAGGGGAATAATGGGGCGCAAGATGCCTTTTTGAATGTCTTTTACTCCTCCCACATAATCGACCACTTGTTCTTTTTGCGGATCGTAGTAAAGTGCATTTAGGGTAAAGTCTCGGCGCATAACATCTTCATCCATAGTGCCAAAAACATTTCCTACAGAACCGTCAACGGTTGAACGGAAAGTGCTTACTTCATAGATGTTGTCGCCAAAAAAGACATGCACTAAACGGAAGCGTCGTCCAATAATGCGGGAATTGCGAAAAATTTTTTTTATGCGACTGGGGGTTGCGTCTGTTACAATGTCAAAATCTTTGGGATGATGCCCTACTAAAAGGTCTCTTACTGCTCCACCGACAATATATGCGTCAAAACCGTTTTCTTTAAGGCGCGCAACAATGTAGACTGCGTCAGTATCTATTTTTTCGCGAGGAATATGATGTTCTTCTTTGGTATAAATGACCGCTTTTTGAACAGGCTTACCCAAACGGTCAGTTCCGTAACGGATTAACACAATGAGCGCATTATACTGACTGAAGGCATTTTGTTCAAGGCGGTTTTCTCAATTCTCCCTCTGACAGTAGCCTTACCGCCAGAGGGATTGGATCTTATGCACTAACAATTCCCTGTATAAACGAAAGAATATCCTGTTCTATTTCTTCACGGTTTACTTCATTCAAAAGTTCATGTCTACATTCAGGCCACAGCTTGAGGTCTACCTTTGTCATACCGTTAGCCTGATAGCAAGCAAGTAAGTCTTTGAGTGTTTTTCCGTAATCACTGACGGGGTCTGCTTCTCCTGCAATAATGTGCACAGGAAGATTCTGTGGAATTTGAGCCATGTGTTCTTTTGTATGAATATAGCACAAACCTTCAAACATATCACAGAAGAAAGATGTTGTACAAATAAAGCCACACCAGTCGTCCATTATGTATTTGTCTACTTCGACGGTATCTCGAGACAGCCAGTCAAATGAGGTACGTGGATTTGCATACTTTTTGTTGTAGGCACCAAAGGCAAGTTTATCGAGAAATTTTGACGGTTTTTTGGGGTTAGAAAAAGTCTTAATTATTCCGCCAATAACCTTTGCACTTTTCATTAACGGAAGACGAGGTCCTGCACTGCCACATAAAACACAAGCATCAATGCTTGAACCGTATGTTTCAATAAAGCACTGAGCAACAAAAGAACCAAAGCTGTGTCCAAAAAGAATTACTTTTTTACCAGGATGACGCTTTTTAACTTCTTCTACTTCTTCGTGAATATCTTCTACAACACGGAAAAATCCATTTTTGGGTGCAAGGTAGCCAAAGGTTCCTGTTCCCTTTTCTTTTGCTATTTTAGCTGTTTCGCCATGACCGCGGTGGTCTTCGGCATAAAGTGCAATTCCATTTTCAGCAAGGACACAACCAAAACGATCGTATCGGGCTGAATGTTCTGCCATGCCGTGACTGAGTACTACTACCGCCTTAACATCGCCATTTGGAATCCATGAGCGGACTGCATTTTCGTTTCCATCGCTCATCGTAAGTCGCTCAATGTTTGTTGTCATTGTGTATTCCCCCTTTTTTTGGTATACTCTTTGGTATGCCGGTACACACTATTATAACAGATAAAATGGTTTTTGGGGGAGATTGTATTGCAAAAATTGATGGAAAAACGGTTTTTATTCCCTTTGCACTGCCTGGAGAAACCCTTGAAGTTGAAATTACCCGTCAAACAAGAGATTATGACTGTGCCCGCATTGTAAACATTGTTAAGCCTTCTGTTCATAGAGTTAAGCCTTTTTGTAAGTATTATGGCACTTGTGGAGGTTGTTCACTGCAACATGCAGACAGTGAGTATCAGAAAGAGTTACGGGTGCAAATGCTAGAAAGTGCTTTTGAAAGAGAAGGTCTTAGAGTTCCGCCTATAGAAGTTGTTTCTGACAGCCCTACTTCATACCGAGCACGCTTTCAGTTTACAGACGGTGGACTAAAGATGAAACTGTCAGATAAAGTTGTTGCCCTTGACTCTTGCCCCTGCGCTACTGAAGAAATAAATCATTTTCTTTCTGAAGTTCCCTTTGAAAAACGCCCTCGAGGAAGAGTTCATGTTTTTGGTTCAAGTGCAATTTCTTCTATTCCCGAAGGTTATGATCGTTTAGTTATAGCCCATGAAGTTGCTAAAGAAAAACTGCCTGTTCAAAAAAAAGAAAGAAGAAGTTTAAATGGCAGACCGCTTCCTAAACAAAAGCAAATAAAAAAACAATGGACTGCAAGTTCTTTAGATCCCAGAAATGCTTGTACGGTTATGCTGTGTGGTAAGCCCATTACTTTTGATGTTCAGGGATTTTTTCAATCAAATTTAGCCGTTTTACAAAAAGCAATTCCTTTAGTGTGCCAGAATTTAACAGGAAATCATGTTTTGGATATGTATGCTGGTTGTGGAACCTTTTCTCGATTTTTAGGTGAACACTTTACCAAAGTTTCTTTGGTAGAACACAATCGTGATGCTCTTATTTATGCGGAACAAAACCTTGCTTCTCTTGCCCATGAAAGTTACGGTGTAAGCGGAGGCCTTTGGGTTAAAAATCATGCAAAGTCTTGTGTCGAAAGAAATGGTGCTTTTGATGCAGTTGTTATAGATCCTCCCCGAAGTGGTATGGAAAAAGAAGTCAGAGACTGGCTTTCAAAGCAATGTATTCCCCAGGTAAGAAGTGTTTCTTGCGATGCAGCAACTCATGCTCGAGACATTGCGGCTTTGGTAAAATGTGGATATAAGCTAGAAAAACTTTTTCTTTTAGATTTTTATCCCCAGACAGCACATATTGAAAGTCTTGCATATCTTTCTAAGGATGCTGAATGAGAAAGTCGACCCGAAATTTGTCATGTTTTCTAGTCATCCTCATATCAATTCTACAGACACATTTTCTTTTTGCTAGTGAAGTAAATTCTGTTTCCCTTGCAGATGTGGAAGCAAATGCCTATTCAGTACTTACGGGTGCGGTTCAAAGTGATGTGGTAAAAACTTCATACGGATACGTTGCCGTGTGTGAAGGACGCATGATAACTGGCTTTTCAAAAGACGGTGCTGTTTTGTGGCAAAAAGCTGCCACCGCTCGTCCCAAAGCTTTTATTAGTGTTGGCATGGGAGACTTACTGTGCATTGTAACCGGCAATTCTTCTGTTCAACTGTTAAGTCCAACCGGTCTTTCTTTGTGGAAAAACGATGCTAAAGAATCGGTGAATGAAGCTCCCCTCTTTGGCTGGGACGGTCGTATTTTTGCAAGAACAAAAAATGCTGTCTTTTGCTGGGGATTAAACGGTATTCAAAAGTGGAAACTTTCTCTGAAGGACCAAGACACAAACATTCCCCTTGTTCAACTAAATGATGGTTCTTTACTTGTTTTTTTAACGCTTAAAGACGGAAACAATAGTGTTGCTTCTCACATTTCACCTTTTGGAACACTTATGAATGAAGTAACTTTTTCCGGTTCTGTAACACAAGCCCTTTCTTGTGATGAGGGAGTTCTTTTAGTTTTTAACGATGGAAGCCTTGGTTTGTGTTCGGCAATACACGACAAAAAGTCAGACAAAGTAACTTTAGAGTCTCGCTGGAGACATGCCTTCTCTGCTGGACAAAAAAAACTTTCGCTTTCAACTTCCCAAGGTCAATGCGTTTCTGTCATAGCTCCTTCTAACACTTCGTCAAGTTTTGTAACAGTGCTTTCTTGTGTAGACGGTTCTGAAATAACTTCTTATTCGGCTACGGTAAACGAAAAAAACATTCACTATATTCAGCAAACAAAACAAGGTCTTGTTCTTGCAGATAGTCAACAGGCAGTTTGCTATGATGCAAAGGGGCAAAAACTGTGGCAAGCATTTCTAAACACTAAAAAAAGCTGGACAAAACTTTTTGCAACTGACACAGGATACTTAGTCTTGTGTGGTAACGACTGGACGGTAAGCGCTTATCGTATGATTCAGGGGGTAAGCACAAAAGAAAGTCAGTTTGGACAAAACACAACTAAAGCATACGACTCTTATTACAAAGCTCTATCGCTCCTTTCAATGAGACAAAGCGACACAAATCTTTTGGCACAAAAACTTGCAGAAGGTAACTACGGAGAAGAAGAAGCGCTCTGGCTTTCGTATTTGACACAAGAACTAAAAGAATTGCAAAATGCTTATTCCACTGCCCCATCTTACTCAGCAGAAAAACCCTGGTTTATAACGCATCCTTCTTATGCAGAAACCGTATTAAATCTTGCCTCTCAAACAGGATGTGCTTTATTTCAAAAAACGCTTGCACAACTTATTATGCTTGTTCGTGACCCTCAGATGCTTTTGTGTGTTATTCGTGCTGCAAAAAATTTGGGCTTTGATACAGACGGAAGTATGATGCTTGCTTTGGAAACGCTTCTAAAAGACAGTTCTTGTATTTCGAATGTTCAGTTAATGAAAGAAACCTGCGATGCTATTGTGCAAATTTGTCGCGCTATGGGGCGTCCTGCTTACTTTAGACATGGCGAAGATATACTCAAAAGCTTACTTATGCCCTCTTGTGACAGCCGCATTCGTATGTATGCAGTTGAAACACTAAAAACCCTTGCTCAACTTTCAATCTAGATTTTTTAAAAAAACTGTGTTATACTTTAATCTCACGTGGAGGAATTATGAAAAAAGCCATTATGCTGCCGCTCATTGCCTTAAGTGTTCTTTTTACACTTACTGCCCTCGAAGTTAATCAGCCTGAAATTCAAAGTGTAAGCAGTGAAGTTATTCAGTTTGAAAACTATACAGGTCCACACAAAACCGTTGATACGCTTGAAGCCATTCGTTCTATAGGTTCTGGATTAGGAAAATCGGTTTCTCGTTCTGTAACAACTTCTGGTACATTCAACTTAAACGGAAAGTACACTGTTATTCACGCAGTTGATACAGCAACAAAAGAAAAACTTGATGCAGATATTTTGATTATTGGTGCAGATGCCAGTGTTGACCACATTCGCAACTTACGCCAAATTATTGCTTCTTACTTAACCGCTGCTTATGGCTATTCAGAAAAAGACGCATCAACAATTGCAACCTTTGTAACCATATACAATGCGGTCTATAGAGGACGCATGCAAGTCTTTACCGAACGTTACAAGACGGTAGTTACCGACAATCTTATTCAGGAAAAGTGTGGTCTTTCAACCAAATGGAATGAATGGCCAGGACAGTCACAGATTGTTATTCCCTTAAGCGATGTTCAGGGGGGACTTTCTACCGTAGATACTTCAACAATCAGTGATCGTGAAGTTATTGATTCTATGCGTGAAGAAGAGGACCGCGGTATTGATGACCGTAAAGAGATGGTTGAACTAAAAGAACGTGAAGCAGAAGAAGCCGAAAAGAAAGCAGAAGAAGCCCAGAAAAAGGCAGACGAAGCTCAAAAGAAAGCTGATGAAGCACAGAAAAAAGCAGACGAAGCTCGTAGTTCTGCAGAAGAAAAGAAAGAAGAAGCTGCACGAAATCCTCAAGATAAAGAAAAGCAACGAGAAGCCGAAGAAGCTCAACAGAAAGCCGACGAAGCTCAAGAAAAGGCCGATGAAGCTCAAGAGCAGGCAGACGAAGCTCAAGAAAAAGCCGACGAAGCTCAAGAAAAAGCAGATCAGAAAAATGAAGAAGCTCAAGAAGAACGCGAAGACATTGCTCAAGACCAAAAAGAAGTTATTGAACGCACCAGTGCTGCTTCTGCTGAACCCAAACAAGTTACTGTTATTGGTTTAACCAGTACATCTGGAACTTACAGTCAGATGGTAAAAGTTGATGCAAGTAACGGTCGTCTTGTTAAAGGTTCTCCGGTTACGGTTATACGAGGAAAGACAATTCTTCCTGCAGGAACAGTTAACATTACCGATGCATCTGGAAAAACAGTTTCTTCTGCCGCCTATATGGCAGTGTGTGGTTCTGTATCTGGTTCGGGAACAATAAAACTCTGCTTGCTTGATAGCGATTCAATGGAAATTCAGGCAGAAAGCAATGAAACTCTTGCTGACAATTCTGTTTTAGTACAAAGCGGTTCTGATTACTACTGTGTCATTAACACCGGAGACTCTTATGTGATTGGAAAATATAATGCAAGTCTTCAGTTGCAAAAACAGAGTACTATTGCAGTTTCGCCCGAGACACCTATTACCGTTACCCAAAAGGGACTGATTGTTACAGCCCCCAATGGAACACCAGTTTTGCTTAATGCAAGCGATTTGTCTCCTGTACAAGAAAACTAAAACTTATGATTCACCGCGCGCTTTACTTTCAAAGCGCGTACAGTAAGAAATGTAAAGAAGATCTACATCTCCAATAGGACCGTTACGCTGTTTGGCAACAATAAGCTTTCGGTCCCAGATGGGGTTTTCTGGTTCCCCTTCCTTACGGTGAGGTCTTTCTCCGTGAATAAACATAACCACATCTGCATCTTGTTCAATTGAACCAGAACCGCGCAAGTTAGCAAGAGATGGTTCGTTACCTTCTGCATCACGCTGAACCTGACACAAAACAACAATAGGAATATCAAGTTCGCGAGCAAGACTTTTGAGTGATTTGGAAATAGCGCCCTGTTGTTCGTAAACAGGAACATCATCATGGTCGCTTGTAATAAGACCTATGTAATCTATAAAAATAATTTTGACACCTTTGTTTACTTTCATGCGCCGAGCCATTGCGCGTAAGTCAAGCAGTTTCATGTTTGGAGTGTCACAAATATAAAGCGGAGCACTGTAGCACAAACCTGCTGCATCTTGCAGTGCTTTAAAGTCACTGGTTTTTAAAAGACCGCTTCGAAGTTTTGAACCAGGAACTCCTGAAACCTGAGACAAAAGACGCTGACCTATTTGGGTAGCTGACATTTCAAGACTAAAAAATCCGCAGGGAATATCTTTTCTGATTGCTATATTCTGCATCATAGAAAGAGCAAGAGCTGTTTTTCCCATTGACGGACGAGCACCTACAATAATCATTTCACCATTTTGGAAACCACTGGTCATTGTATCAAGATCATCAAAGCCAGAAGGAATTCCTGTGTAGTCTCCATTTTGCTTGTAATGAGTATCTATTTCTGCAATGGTTTTACCCATTACTTCCTGCATATCAACAAAAGAAGAAGTCTGGTCTAAGTCAGTAAGACGAAAAACTTTTTGTTCTACATCTTCAAGAATCATGCGGCTCTGTTTGGTTTGATCAAAACACATTGCCTTAACTTCTGAAGAAAGCTTTAACAGGTCTCGGCGTGAAGAATCGTCTTTAACAATTTGTGCATAATGTTCAATGTTAGCCGAAGTAGGAACAACATCAGTAAGAGATGAAATATAAGAAGCACCGCCAGCGGCATCAAGTTTTCCTGTTCGAGTAAGTTCATCAATAAGGGTGAGCGTGTCTCCACGAATTCCTTTTGTGTACAGTTCCATCATTGCTTCAAAAACAAGCTGATTTTGCTGACTGTAAAAACTATTAGAACGGAGTATGCCCACGACTTGTCCAACAGACTCCCAGTCCAAAAGAATTGCGCCTAAAGTAGCCTGCTCTGCTTCAAGATTATGCGGGGGTATTTTGTCTTTTAAATCCATAGGAAATCCACCTCTTTATAACAAGTTCGTAACAGCTTTTGCACAGCCTGTTTTTTTAAAACACACAAGGCGCCGTCTGAAAAGCCTAATCTTCTCAAACGACGCCCTGGAAAGTAGCAAGAGCCAGAACTTATTCTGCTTTAACTTCTGTTTCTGCGCTCTTTGCTTCTTCTTTTTTAGCCTTAGGAGCTTTTGCTTCAGTCTTAACTTCTGCAACTTCCTGAGCCTTTACTACCAGTTTGGTTTCTGCAAGAGTTGCCTCGTACAGGTGAACTTTGATAGCATAGCTACCGGTCTGTTTAATTGTAGAACCGGGAATTTCAATGCGTTTGCGTTCAACTTCAAAACCATTGCGTGAATAGAAATCTGCAACAGTCTGGTTGGTAACGGCACCGTAGAGTTTTCCGTTGCTGCCAGCTGGCATAACCAGTTCGACAGTAAGGGCTTCCAGCTTCTCTTTAAGAGAGCGGCTTTCTGCACGTTTCTGCTCTTTGCGGGCTTCAATTTCGGCTTTCTTACCTTCGAAGTAAGCTACCGTTTCAGGATTGTAGGGAACAGCAAACATGTGTGGGAACAAGTAGTTGCGTGCATAACCGTTTGCGACGTTCTTTACGTCTCCCATTTCACCAAGATGTTTTACATCTTCATTCAGAATAACTTTCATTTCAAGCTCCTCTTATGTTTTACGGACCGCGTCACCAGGAGTTGGATCGCCAGCCCGATTTTTACTTTTGACTAATAGGTCTTAGTCTGCTACGAAAGGCAAAAGACAGATAGAGCGTGCACGTTTAATTGCGCGAGCCAGTTCTTTCTGATGTTTTGCACAAGTACCAGTGATGCGGCGGGGAAGAATCTTACCGCGTTCTGTTGTAAAGCGGCGAAGTCCATCTGCATCTTTGTAGTCAATTTTTGCCTTGTTAGCACAGAAGCGGCATACCTTCTTGTGGAAGAATGACTTGCCCTTTCCGCGGCCACCACGAACTTCGTCTTCACGACCCTGGTCCTGCAGCTGTTCAACTGTTTCTGCCTGGCTTTCTGCCTTTTCCATATTCTCGTCTGCCATAGTATGGTCTCCTTAAAAATTAGAATGGGATGTCTTCGGGGAATTCACCGCCGTCTCCGCCAAACGAATCTGCGTCTGCGGGAACTGAATCATAATTCTGTCTTGGTGCAAATGCCTGATGCTCCTGTCCTGCTCCTGAGTTATAACCCTGAGAGGACCCCCCATTGTCTGAGCGTCCACCAAGCAATTGAATGTTGCTTGCAACAATTTGCACTTTGCTGAATTTCTGACCGTCTTTTTCCCAGCGGTCCTGTTTGAGTGCCCCCTGCACTGCAATCTGTTTTCCTTTGGTAAGATAGGGGCGCAATGCTTCTGCGGATTTTCCGAAGAACGAAACATCAAAGAAGTTAGCTTCGCTTATCCACTGGTCACCTTCTTTGCGAGAACGATTAACAGCAATGCTTAAAGAAGCGATTGCACTTCCTGACTGCGAATAACGCATATCTACATCACGAGTCAAACGTCCTACAATGGTAACACTGTTTAAATCACTGCTTGCCATACAAACCTCCAGATTCAGACAACCTTATTAGGCGTTCTTTTCGTCTTTAAGTACAAACAGATACTTAAGCAGATTTTCGTTGAACTTGAACTGAGCGTCAATTTCTGCGATTTTAGCGGGATTTGCCTTGATGTGCAGAAGAACAAAGCGACCACGGCGCTGCTTCTTTACTTCATAGGTAAGTTCACGGTCACCAAAGGGTTCTTCTTTTTCGATTTCGGTGCCGAATTTTGCAAGGTCGGTGCGTACTGTTTCAATACCAGCCTTGTACTTATCATCCTCAAGGGGATAGATAGTCATAAGTTCATACTTTCTCATCTGTATGTCTCCTTATGGTCAAAATGGGAACTGCATACGCAATTCCAAGGGGTGCAAGCATGATATCAAAACAGCACATCTTAGTCAATAAGAATAAATAATTTGCTATGAATGGCAACTGTACATCTCAATGTAAAATGGTAAATGCCAATCTAACGGGAAAATAAAAAAAAAGCGCTTACTACTTAGGCAAAACTACGGTCACTCCCGGTGTAAATGCGCCACCGTCACGGCTTCAGTCGCTACGCTCCTTGCAGATGTTCCGGCGTCACCTTTCCCCCTCCGTGCCCTCAATTTCTTAGCACCGTGA
>ODAI014096861.1_pt1 | contig 31076 bp, 33 predicted proteins | sample 1539321 | NCBI WGS metagenome assembly ODAI01 (sample SAMN02144231, study PRJEB22623) | gut metagenome | biome: sheep rumen | host: Ovis aries | place: New Zealand
CGATTTCGTACAGTCTGAGGCAGCTGACCATTTTTATCTATGCCTCCGCCAAGAATTATAACGTACTTAGTGTCTGAAGCTGCTCCCACTGCAGGATGTCTTATAAGGTAAAGGTTGACTGAGGCGATTATAAGTCCCGCCCCCATCAGGCAGGCCAGCGCAATTTTTTGCCCGCGTTTAAGTGCCCGGATAAAACTTTTCTGGTGATTTTTGCGGTAAGTGCCAAGGAATAAAAAAATTGCGCCAATCAGAATCCAGACGTTACAGAAGGAAACCAGTTCGCTGAATAAAGTTCCGGGATTCATAAAATGAAGAAGCATGCCGTAAAGGATAAAAAGTTCGCCTATTACGAATTCACAAATATAGATGATTTTTGATAGTTTCATAATAATATTTTACAATATCCCAAGAACTTTTGCTTGCAAAAGTTAAGGCAAGGTTAGGGATATTCGGAAGTTATAAGACTAATTACGACCTTGCCAGTCCCAGTTATGCTTAGGATAGCGACCCTTCATTTCCCTGCAGATTTCCGGCCAGGTGGAGCTCCAGAAGCCTTCCAGGTCTTCTGTAATTTGCAGGGGGCGCTGTGCCGGAGAAAGCAGGCGGAAAAGGACTTTCATACCGGCGATTTTGGGTGTTATTGTGCAGCCGAAGGCCCGTTGAATTATGATTTCGATTACCGGGCGGATTACTAGGCGGGTTTTGTCATCTGGAGAGGCCAGTTTTTCATACTTGATTTTAGCCCGGTTTCCGTTTTGCAGGTTGATTTGCAGAGGTACATTTTCTTCTATATTGAACTCGCCGAAGAAATAATTCAGCGCCTCGTAAATGGTCTGACTCGTGAGGGAATTTGAAATTATAAAGGGCAAAAGCCAGCTTTCGGGTTTATCAGTCAGGCCGGTAATTTTATCGGCAAGATTATTATCCTGTGGATTCTGCTGGGCAAGAAATTTTATTCGTTCTAAAAAGTTTTCGCATTTTTCATCAAGAGGCAGGGCTTCTATACCTTTTGTGCGGATTTCTGTCATCCAGGCGGCGGCATAGTCTTCTTTTGTAGACAGTAGCTTTTTGCTTGAAAGGAGGATTTGTCCGTAGCAGAGATTTTCTGTTTTGATGATTTTTCCCTTTTCGAAGCGGCAGATGACTTTTGACTGAGCCCTGGATTCTAGCCAGCCTTCTGCCTGCGGGTCGGAAAGTTCTTCAAAATCAAAAATTATTCCCTCACTCTGGCCAGCCATAACTTCGGGAGCTACAATCCATTTTGCGTTTGTATGCTTTGAATTGTGGAGGACAGCCTTTCGTCCTGAGGGAAACTGGTAAAGCGGGGATGATGAACCGTCGGAATTTTTGCGGAATTCTGACAGACGGAGGGCTAAACGGTCAGGAAAACCGGAAAGCAAAATCAGCGGATTTTTATGAAAATTTTCTTCAAAATTCGTTGATTTTGACTGAATTTGGTCTAAATTTTGCGAATTTTCGTAAATTTTATTTAATTTTTGCTCCAAATTTGCCAGAAATTGATTTTGAATCTTTGGAGAATTCTGGGCATACTGGCTGAATTTCAGAAGATATTCTGAAGTTTTTGCAGAAAATTTTTCCTGTTTTTTATCTGAATTCTGATATCCGTCAATTGCAATCAGGGCAAGACGGACAGAAATTCCAAGCGATAATGCTGCCTGTCCGCGCTCTGTAATGCGGAGATTTTCGTCAATGCAGCCTGTTTCCTTCAGGAATTCTGCTGCTGCTTCCCAGGCATTTTGTGTGGGAGAGTCTAAAAGCTGGATTTTTGAAAGCTCGTAAATGCCGCGTTCGGAACATTCGAGGACAAGCTGAGTCAAATCTGTGCGCAGAATTTCGGGCTGAACTTCCTTCTGGCGTACATCGAATTTATTCCACAAACGGATGCAGCTTCCTTCTCTTTCGCGTCCGGCACGACCAGCTCGTTGAGCCGCAGAAAATTCAGATTCGGCTTCTGTCACTAGATTTTCCATTCCGGTAGAAAGGTTTATGCGGTTTACCCGGGAAAGTCCCGAATCAATTACACAGACAACTCCCGGCAGGGTAAGCGAAGTTTCTGCAATTGCTGAAGAAAGAATTATGCGGATGCTACCAGCTGTCGGCGGCGTAAGTATATGTTTCTGTTCGGAAAAGCTGATGGAGGAATGAAGTATGCAGACTTCAAGCTTTCCGCTTTCAATTTCAGAATTCAGCGACTGGGAAAGTGATGCCTGCGCTGAACGGATTTCGCGGATACCGGGAAGGAAGCATAAAATGGCCTTGCCGGTTGCGCCGCTGCCGGCAGGAGGCAGCTGCTTTTCAATGGCAGAAAGCACCGCGTCATCAATCGTCATGTCCGGCTGGTATTGAATGTCGACTGGAAAAGTGCGGCCGGGGATTTCCAGAACCGGAGTATCCTGGCCCAGAAATGCCGCAATTTTTTTGCTTTCGATTGTCGCCGACATGATAAGGATAAAAAGGTCATCACGAAGCTCCATCGCCTCGCGCAAAAAAGCCAGCGCAAGGTCAGTGTTTATGCTTCGCTCGTGAAATTCGTCCAGGATAACTAGATTTACGCCTTCAAGTGCAGGGTCAGACTGCAGCATGCGGATAAGGATTCCTTCGGTCATAACTTCGAGCCTTGTTTCAGAAGAAACCCGTTTTTCAAGATGAATACGGTAGCCGATTCGACCGCCGGGAGCTTCTTCCAGCTCTTCGGCAAGCCTGTTTGCAACGCCAACAACTGCAAGACGGCGGGGCTCGGTCATGAGGATTTTTGCCCGGGAGCTGGTGCTGGTGCTGGCGCTTGAGGTGCTATTGGCGGTAAAGGATGCACTAAACTCCTCCAGCAGAGCCAGCGGAAGCACGGTAGATTTTCCCGCTCCAGTTTCGGCAGTCAGAACAAGTGCATGGCTGGGCGAGGCCTTAAGAGTAGAAGTAATTTTTTCAAGGTGTTCTGTAATGGGAAAGTGCGAAATTGAAGGAGGAATGTTCATAATCAGAGTATATCATTAATTGAAGATATTTGTATTCTATATTAATGTAATTATGTTAGTGCGTGGAGGAATTATGTCAGACAAGCTGCCTATGGATTCATCCGGATTTCTTGTTTTAGCGGATTTTATCCCTCAGATTGTTCAGGAAATCAGATATTATTCAACCTTTAATTTTGTAGGTGACAGGATTGATGGTTATGAGGAGCCCTGTGCCCTTCTTACAATTGAAGCTGCCAGAGCCTTAAAAGCTGTAAGCAATGAGATGATTGTCAAAGGCTACCGGCTGAAGATTTTTGATGCCTACCGACCGGTTTGTGCTGTTAATCAGTTTAAGCTTTGGGCGATAGAAGATCTTGATGTGCGCATGAAAGAATATTTTTACCCGGAAATCGAAAAGCAGGATTTGTTCAAGCTGGGATATATTGCGGCCCGTTCCAGTCATAGCCGGGGAAGCACAGTTGATTTAACCCTGCTTGATATGAAAAGCGGCAAAGAAGTTGATATGGGAAGTCCCTTTGATCTTTTCAGTGAAAAATCTCATCCGGATTACAGGGGAATTACTGACGAACAGTATGAAAACAGAATGCTGCTTCAAAGTGCCATGGTTCGTAACGGATTTTCAACTCTTGATTGTGAATGGTGGCATTTTACTCTTAAGGATGAGCCTTATCCTGATACTTATTTTGAATTTCCTGTATCGTCAGCCTTCCTAAGAAAATAAAACTGCCTGCGTCTGCAGACAGTCTAAAAAAGTCAAAATCAGATATTCATCAGTTCATAAAAAAGCACGCTGGAAGCCTGGGCAACGTTCAGGCTGTCTACAAGGCTTTCCTTAACGCCGGCTTTCATGCCGCCCCAGGGAATAATCACAAGCTGGTCGCAGTTTGCGCGGACACTTTCGCTGATTCCGTGCTCTTCGTTTCCAAGTACCAGAAGTACCGGTTTTTTACCGCCGTCAGAAATATTTTTGAGCTCGCTGACCTGCTTGCGGGCCTTCAAATCAGTTCCTACGCGGACCATTTTGCCCGCAAGAGCTTCCAGAAGCCGGGCCGAAGAGCGCACCGAATAAATATTTACGTATTCCATTCCGCCCTCGGCAACGCGGTATGATGAAGTTGTAATTGAAGACTGGGCTTCATCAAGAGGAATAATGATGTTTCTTATTCCAAAAAATGCCGCACTTCGCACAATTGCACCAAAATTTGCGGCATTCCCGATTCTATCCAGAAGAACTGCATTTTCGCCGTTTGCAACCCAGCTGTCTGTAATATCCGAATCAAGGGGCTGAATATCCGGCATATCAATCATGGCAACAACACCCTGATGGTGAACGGTTCCGCTCAATTTTTCCAGGTCAGAAGCCGGTTTCTGATTATAAATTCCATGATTTTGAGCCAGTTTTTTGCAAAGACCACCGAATTTCGGCGCAACCTCTTCCGTAAAAAAAAGTCTTTTTATCTTTTCGGGATGATTTTTTTCCAGCTTTTTTACCGTCGCAAAACCGCAGACTGCAAGTTCATTGTTTTTCTTGTTTTTCATATCCTTATTATAGCGGATTTTTTCTATAAGATATATTCCATCATTCTTTCTTTGGTTTTCATGCCCATTTTTTCGTAAAAACGTTCTGCACCGGTATTTCCAGCCCAAACATTCAGGGTAACTTCATAGCAGCCGATTTTTTTTGCCTGAGCTTTTACGTAGTCAAAAAGCTGTTCGCCGATATGCTGACCGCGGCAGGTTGAATCCACACACAAATCGTCAATGAACATAGATTTGAAAGGAATCATGTTAGTAGAAAACGGCTGCTCTTTTATCTGGCAGAAGGCATAGCCAAGAACGTAATCATTGTCATCAACAGCAACGTAAACGGGTTTTTCTTCGTCATTAAGAATACCAGTTAATTCTTCCGGCGTGTATTTTGTTGTTCCCGGAATAAAAATATCCGGCCTGATTTTTGCATGCAGATCTAAAACCTGCTGAAGTAAATTGATGATTTTTTCCGAATCCTTTGGCTGGGCATTTCTGATTTTCATAGCCTTTATTATGCACTTAAATACCGATTTGTGCTATATTCTTACTATGATTCGTAATTCTGGACATGCCGATCTGCCTCTTCATACCGGTACCGTTCCCCGCTGGCTTGCCGACCGCATGATGGTCATGGGCACGCTGATTGTAGAATCTCTGGTGCAGAATTACGGCCCTGACGAGGTTCTTGTCCGCCTTTCTGACCCTCTCTGGTTTCAGTCATTTGGCGCAGTTATGGGCATGGATTGGCATAGCTCTGGAATTACTACCAGCGTTCTTTATGCTCTCAAACGTGGACTCAATCCCCGGGCAAAGGAGCTTGGTATTTACGTTTGCGGCGGCCGGGGAAAATATTCCCGTATGACTCCCGATGAGCTTCTCGGCATTTCAGAACGCGAGGGCCTCAACGGCGACGCCCTTGTACGAAACAGTAAACTCGTTGCTAAAGTAGACAACAATGCCCTTCAGGACGGTTTTCAGCTTTACCAGCATAATTTTATTCTGACCCGCAGCGGCAAGTGGACCGTAGTTCAGCAGGGAATGAATACAGCCACAAAAACTGCCCGCCGCTATCACTGGTCGTCCGCTGACCTCCGCTCCTTTGTGGAAAATCCCCACACCGGCGTCGTTGGCGAAAATCGCGGCCAGATTCTAAACCTTACCGACACTGCTGCCCAAAAGACCCGCTCGTCAATTCTCGAGCTTTCCCAGGAAAATCCCGACCGTGTCATCAATGAAATCCGCCAGATTGGAAAACCCGCTAGTGAGATGCTGTATCTAGGGGCATTTAACCGTCAGCGGGCGGCAAAGCCGACCGGTGATGTTGCCGTTACGGAAACTAGCACTGGAGAACCGATTACGACGGCAACAAGAGGGGGAAGTCTTCCCCTACCGAAAATCGAAGAAGCGTTAAAACCGACAGTCCGTCGTGACTGTCGGTTAGCTTCATCGATAGAACGGTTCGGTAAGCTAGGCTTACCGCGCGAAGCCAGCAAGCTGTCTTCCGCTACCCCCTCTGCGGGGGACACCCCCGCAACGCCCCCGGCTCAGCCTGAGCTTTTCGATAACTTACCGCCGCTTTCATCTGAAATTCCAGATCACATCCAGATTCAGACTTCCGGCCGTTCAATAGTTATGCCTGCCCATCACGAGGTCCGTGCAGAAGACGTAGACCTTAAACGCCTGGGGGGAGTGCTTGCCACAGCCTACGAAAATCAGCCTCAGGATTTTGAATCACTCTTACTTACACCGGGACTTGGCCCCCGCACCCTGCAGTCCCTAACCCTTGTCAGCGAAGTAATTTACGGAACCCCTTCCCGCTTTTCCGACCCTGCAAGATTTTCTTTTGCTCACGGTGGAAAAGACGGCCATCCTTTCCCGGTTCCCCTTAAAATTTATGATGAATCAATCAGAATTCTTCGCGACAGCATAGAAAAATCAAAGCTTGGCTACCGCGATAAATCGGACTGCATCCGCCGTCTTCATCAGACCGCGCTTAATATAGAAAAGCATTGTGCCCCTCAGGTGGACTTCGATGCCGCCATCGCCTGGGAGCGGGAACACTCGCAGGAATGGGATGGTAAGAGCTGTTGCTAGCAAAGGCTTACTTAATTTTGAAATTCAGGAGTTCAGATATATGTCTAAAAGAAACATATTTTTAGAAGGCTTCCGGGACGGAATACCAATCGGACTGGGATATTTTGCAGTATCATTTTCACTTGGAATTGTTGCAAGAAAGGCCGGCCTCAACGCCATTCAGGGCTTTTTTGCAAGCTTTTTCTGCGTTGCCTCTGCCGGTGAATACGCCCTTTTCACTTCGATTCAGTCGGCCGCAACATTTTTGGAAATTGCAGTCATAACGCTGGTCGTAAACGCCCGCTACCTGCTTATGAGCTGTTCATTAAGCCAGAAGTTTTCACCGGATGCAGGCCTGCTTCCCCGTCTTCTTGTCGGCTTTGGCGTCACCGATGAAATTTTCGGCATTTCCTTTGGCCGCCGGGGTCAGCTGGAACCCTTTTACAATTACGGTGCAATTGCCGTTGCTGTGCCCCTCTGGAGCATCGGAACTTCCCTTGGAATCATTGCCGGAAACTTCCTTCCGGTTCGCTTTGTCAGCGCCCTTTCGGTTGCCCTTTACGGAATGTTCCTTGCAATCATCATTCCGCCTGCCAAGCGCAGCCTCACAATCGCAATAGCCGTAACAGCCAGCTTTGCCGCAAGCTACGCCTGCACACTTATTCCGCTCGTTAAAGAATTGTCAGGCGGCACAAGAACCATCATCCTCACAATCCTGATTTCCGCAGTCTGCGCAATTTTAAAACCCCTTCCAGAGGAGTGCTCAAATGAATAAAAATCTCTATATCGCCCTTGCAATTTTTACCGCAGCCGCAGTTTCCTATATAATCCGCGTATTGCCGCTAACCCTGATTCGTAAGCCAATCAAAAACCGCTTTATCCGCTCTTTTTTGTATTATGTGCCTTACGTTACCCTTGCAATTATGACTTTTCCGGCCATTGTTGATGCTACCCAGTCACCACTTGCAGGAATTGCTGCCCTGGCCATTGGAATTATTCTTTCACTTTTTGGTGCCGGCCTTTTCCCGGTAGCCTGCGTTTGCTGTGCGGTTGTTTTTGTGATTGAGCTGTTTATTTAATTAAAAACTAACTTTCACACCAGTTTTCCATCATAAGTGAACAGTTTTCTGCAAAAATCTCAAAATCCTTAGTTTTTTGAGTTACCAGAATCATATTATTTGCAATTGCAATTGAAGCAATTTGAGTATCAAGAATTGGCGTTGGCTTCCCCATTGCAAGTAATTTTGAAACAATATCAGCGTTGATATTTGCTGCACTTGTGTCATAAGGAATAATCTCAAATGAAGGTTGAACATAATCAAGCAAAAATAGCATTAAATCATTCTTATGTTTCCCTTCAGGAAGAATTCCAACTCCTTTTAATAATTCAAACCATGTTATTGAGCTGATTGCACAGGTTCCATGATGAAATTCCAGATTTGTAATCAGTGAGGCATCTGGCTCCGGTTTAGTTACTTCAGAAATAACGCAAGTATCAAGAAGGTATATATTTTTCAAAATACACCTCCCGTGGAATAAAGTTCCTTGTCTCTTGAAAGGGCTTTTTCAAATTCCATGGCATCAATTTCTGAAATACCGCCTGTTTTCCTTTTCCATTTATTTACTTGATCAATAAAAGACGGTTTATATTCTCTTTTCAAGCGGTTATATTCATCAACACTAATGATTACAGCAGAGGTCCGGCCATGCTTGGTAATTTCAACAACTTCGCCTTTTTCTGCAATCGTTACATATTCGCTGAATTTTGCCTTTACATCAAATAATGCCGCTGTCATAATCTCCTCCTGCCAAATTTATATATTATAGTCATAATATAGTCATATTGTTACAAAGTCAAGAAAATTTGTACACAGTCATTTTTCATCGTATAATTTATTTTAGAGGAAACTTATGTGTAAAAAATGTGGAAAACCAATGCCGGAAGGCAGCATTTATAGAGATTCAAGCTGCCCAAACTGCGGTGCCGACTTACATTCCTGCATCAACTGCAAATTCTATGCTCCGGGCAGCCATTACGACTGCCACGAAACTATAGAAGAGCCTGTGCGCGATAAGGACCGCTCAAATTTCTGTGATTTCTTTAAGCCCGCGGTAATTGCTTTTGGAAGCGGAACTGGTCTGGCAGGGGGCAGTGCCGGCGACAAGGCTCAGAAAGCCCGCGATGCTTTTAATGCACTCTTTTCGTAAATTATTCATTTCATAAAAATTTGTCCTCATAATTAAATCGTAATATAATTATCGTTATGAGTGATTTTATCCTTTCTAACTTAATGTGGTTCTGGCTTGGCGCCTTTATACTTTTTGTGATTGTAGAAGCGGCAACACAGGCTTTAACTACAATCTGGGCCGCTATTGCAGCTTTTCTGATGATTTTCCTATCAAAAACCAATATGCCCATCCGCTGGCAGGTTTTGATTTTCCTTATCGTAACAATTCTGCTGATAGTTTTTACGCGGCCTTTTGCCATCAAAAAATTAAAACTCGGCCGCGATAAAATGAACGTAAATGCCATCGAAGGGCAGGAAATTCTAATCACAAAGAAGATTACTCAGTTTGAAAAAGGCGAAGGAAAAGCTAAAAACGGCGTAATCTGGAGCGTTACATCGTCTGATGGTTCGGAAATTGCCGAAAATACAGTTTGTATTGTAGAGAAAGTAAACGGAAACACCCTGGAAGTTTCTGCAAAATAAAAATGAAGCGCAGTTTTCTGCCTTCACAAGGAGATTTTGAATGTTTTATGTAATTATTGCAATTTTTATTGTTCTTTTGTTTCTTGTTCTGGCAAATGTCCGCCTGGTTTCTCAATCGGAAGCAAAGGTTATTGAACGTCTCGGGGCTTATGCAAGCACCTGGGGAGTTGGAATCCATGTAAAGCTTCCATTTATTGACCGCATTGCAAACACTGTCAGCCTTAAGGAAAAGGTTTTTGATTTTCCACCGCAGCCTGTAATCACAAAAGACAACGTTACAATGATGATTGATACAGTTGTTTATTTTCAGATTACTGATCCAAAGCTTTATACTTACGGTGTTGAGCGTCCGATAAATGCCCTTGAAAATCTCAGTGCCACTACTCTCCGAAACATTATTGGTGAACTGGAGCTGGATCAGACATTGACCAGCCGGGATGTAATCAATACAAAAATGCGCTCAATTCTTGATGAAGCAACTGATCCTTGGGGAATCAAGGTAAACCGCGTTGAAGTTAAAAATATCGAACCGCCGGCCGCTATCCGTGAAGCAATGGAAAAACAGATGAGGGCTGAACGCGAGCGCCGTGAACAGATTCTGATTGCTGAAGGTCACAAGCAGGCCGCAATTCTTGAAGCAGAAGGTAAAAAACAGTCGATGATTCTTGAAGCAGAAGCTCAGAAAGAAGCTGCCGTTCAGAAGGCCCGCGGTGAAGCCCAGGCAATTCGTGAGGTACAGAAGGCAACAGCAGAAGGTATTGCAATGATTCGTGAAGCAAAGGCTGACGAAGCTGTTATAAAAATGCGAAGTCTTGAAGCTCTGGAAAAAGTTGCCGATGGACAGGCAACAAAAATCATCATACCGTCAGATATTCAGAACCTTGCAGGTCTTGTAACCAGTATTAAAACACTAGCTAAGTAGGTTAATTCAGCAAAAATTTGCCCTTTAGTAAATTTATGTTATAATTTTTATTGATTTGGATTACTGATGGAAAAGGTTGACTGGCTTTATTTTCAGGTAAATTTTGTTTGTCTCATGATTATGGCCAAGTTATGGCGAACGGTTTTTTATGACTATCGTTCGCAATATGAATCCCGCCTTTTTTCCTACGTTCTGTTTTTTACAACAATTTTTACTATATCTGATGCCGGCTGGATTATTTTTACCAGCCTGCTATTTCCGGGTAATATTCTGGTTAATTATATAGTAAATATTGTTTATTTCGTATCTTCGGCCTATATCGGAATTTCCTGGTTCTGTGAATTTATCCTAGGCTATAAATTCGAAAAAAATAAACCGCTTTTCCATATTCTGCATATTCCATTTTTACTGCTGGTCATTTTGTCTCTTTCCTCGCCTTTGACACATCTGATTTTTTACATTGATGATGCAAATGTTTATCACCGTGGACCTTTGCACACCCTTCAGGTTTTCTGCATGAATGTTTATTTTGTTACAACGAGCATTCAGGGAATTATCCGGCTTTTTGATAAAAATGAAATCGCAATGAAAAAGAAGTATATTTCAATTTCTACGCTGATTTTGTGGGCTTTTACGGCACAGATGATTCAGGTTTATATTCCGGGCTACCCTACAATTGAGATTGGACTTGTAATGGCTCTCTTCAGTGTTTATGTTGAGCTCCGCAATTCCATTATTTCAATTGACCAGCTTACACAGATAAATAACAGAACCCAGCTTTTAAAATATCTTTCGCAAAAATTTAAATCCTTTAATTCTGATGATTCATCAAAAAATCTCTATCTTATGATGCTGGATGTCGATGATTTTAAAAAAATAAACGATAAATTCGGACATCTGGAAGGGGATTTTGCCCTTAAACTGGTTGCGGATTCATTGAAAAAGGTTGCCGCAAATACCAGCTGCTTTATTTCCCGTCTTGGCGGTGATGAGTTTGTCGTTGTATGCGAAAAAGAAAATGACAGCATGGCAGAAAGTCTTTCTGAAGCAATCAGAAATCAGATTCTGCAGGATAGCAGTCAAAGTGAAAAAAATTACAGGATTTCGACTTCAATTGGTTTTGCCAAAAAAGATTCCCACAACGCTACGGTTGCAGATCTTTTAAAGAGTGCAGATGAATCTATGTATTTAAATAAAAAATCACATAAAAAAGCAAAACAGGTGTAAGTAATGGCCAAAAAATTTCTGGAATTTCTTTCTAAAAAGAAAACCCTGCTTTTTTTAATAATGTGCCTAATGGTGCACGCTTTTAATGCAGGACTGTTTTATTCTCTGGGTTTGTATCCTTTTACGGTTTTGAATGTATTTAGCACCGTGTTTTATGCTCTTGTTTTATTAAGTTTTAAGAGGCATACGGATTTTTATCTTATTTTTACATATTTTGAGATTGTTACTTTTTCTTTTATAAGTGAACTTTTTTCCGGCGGGGCTTTCTCTTATATTTTTTATGTAATTGGAATGGTTGCGGTTGTTTTCTACCTGCTGCCGGCAAAAATCCGCATGAAGCATCTTTTTCAGTCTATCGGAATTGTTTATGCGCTTGTAATTTATTATATTCACATGAAAAATATCTGTCTTTTTCCGGAATATAAGGCAGTTATTCAGGATTGTGCTCAGGAAATCGGCTTTTTAAACCTCTGTATTACGCTTTTTACCCTCTTTTATATTTCCAATCTTTATATGCTAGAGTTAAATACAGCAACCGAAAAACTCAATTATTTCAGCAACCATGATTTATTGACAGGTCTTTTTAACCGCCGCTTTTTTGAATACATCATGAAGCGTAATAAAAGTGAAAACGAAAATGAATACACGATTGCAATTTTTGATATCGATGATTTTAAAAAAGTTAATGATACTTACGGCCATGAGGCCGGAGATTGTGTTCTGAAGGCTGTAAGTAATCTGATAGAAGAAAACTCTAAGGATGATTATATTGCGGTCCGCTGGGGCGGCGAAGAATTCATTCTTTACATGCCTCAGACCAATGCCGACCGTGCCTATGATATTTTAACTGAGCTGAGCCGCAAAATCAGTTTTACCACCGTTGACTTTGATGACCAGAAGCTGAGCGTTACCGTAACCGTGGGAATGTGCACTGGCAACGACCTTACAGCTTACGAATCTGTTATCCGCCGGGCCGATGACAAGCTTTATTACGGAAAGAGAAACGGTAAGAACTGCGTTGTAAAATAAAAAAAAGCCCGGAAACTAATTCCGGGCTATCTAAAGTGCAATTTTTGCAGGTAAAATTACTACGCTAACAAACTTCGCAGTTGTCTGCCTTGTTTGTTGTAACAGGCTTGCCGGCTGCTGTGGCCTTGATTCCTGCGATTGTAAAGCATTTATTGCTTACGCGGTATTCTACCTTGCAGAAGTGGTCGATGTCGATTTTGGCAGGTTTTTCGCCTGTGTATTCGTTACCTTCAAGCTGAATTACAGTTCCTGGGGCTGCCCATGGAGCGGTAAGAAGCTCTACCTTTTCTTTTCCGTCTTCTGTGTAGTCGCAGGCAAGAAGCATTCCTCTGCTTTCTACGCCTTTCATCTTTCTTGGAGCAAGGTTAGCTGCGATGATTACGTGCTGTCCTAAAAGCTCATCTTCCTTAAGATATGGACGGAGACCTGACTGAATGATTCGCTCTGTACCAGAACCGTCATCCAGAGTTTCGATATAAAGCTTGTCGCCCTGAGGGTTTGTTTCTACCTTTGTAATTTTTGCAACTAAAAGCTGGATGTGCTCATTGAAATATTTTGCAGGATTTGTTTCAGCTTCTGACTTCTGATTTCCGCTGTTAGATGCGGCTCCGTCAGCTTTTTTTGCTTCCTGCTTTTTCTGAGCGTCAGTTTTTGTGTCGGCAGTTGCCATAAGGCTTTCAAGGTCAAGTTCACCGCCGGCGCAAGGAGTTGTAATTCCCCAGTTTTCAAGAACCTGTGGGTGGATTTCACCGAATACACCAACAACTTCGCCATTAACTGTAACGCCTGCCTGACGTCCTAGAATAAAGCGAGGATCTTCTGTTTCTACAACCTTGTATTCGTGGTCAAGGTAGTAAAGAAGGCTTGAAACTTCACTTGCCATATCGTTGAAGTTAGCATTTGCGGCACTTGTAATAAAGCCGATGTGCTGGCGTGTGATTGTACCTGTAACTTCATCATCCTTGAGGTAAGCAACCTTACCGATTTCAAAGATTTTGTGAGGGTAAACGGCATTTGCACTTCCGCTTTCTGCACGAAGAAGTGAAGAAAGAATTTCTGGTCTGATGAACTGATAGTTTTCGCTCATCGGGTTTGCAATTTCAATAACCTTTGAGCCGTCAATCAGCATATTGTCAATGTAGTCTTTTTTAGAACCTACATAGTTGAAAATCATTTCCTGGTAACCCAGTCCTACCATCAGAGTTTTTGCCTTGCGGCTGAATTCTGTAAGAGGAAGAAGGCGGCCTACAGTAAAGTCACTTGGAGTTACCGGAGGGAATGATGCAACGTTTGCACCAATCATAACGTCTTCGATGATATCAACTTCGTGGAGGAAGTCGTTGCGGTATGGAGCCGGGCTAAGAGTGATTTCTTCGCCTTTAACTTCAACACTGCTTCCCATGCGGGTAAGGGCATCTACAACCTTTGGCATGTCAAAGTCAGAACCCAAAAGCTTGTTGATTGCGCCAAGTGTTGTTTTTGTTGTCGGCTGGAAGTAGTAAGGAACCATAATGTCCTTTCCAAGTCCAGTATCATAAGGATGGCGGACAAGAACAGGTTTAATTTCGTAGCCCTGGTCAGCAAAGTCACAGGCAACGATGTTTGCCGACAAAATAAGGTTTTCAATATTGTCACCGGTAAGCTCAACCATAAGGTCTTTGTCGCCAACCTGAACGGCACCCAGAGTTGCAGAGTTGATAATCGGTGCCATAGAAAGAATTTCGTTTTTTGCGTCGCTCAAAAGAGGGAATTTTGACTTGTCTGCAAGAATCCAGCCGAAATCTTTTCCTTTCGGATGATCTGTAAGAATCTGGCGGCAGGTCATAGGCTGATCGCACTGGAGTGGAACAAAGCTTGTTTTGTCCGGATCAACAGCATGATATTTTACAGGGAATTTAATCTGGTCAATGCGGTAAAGGCCCATAGAAAGTGACTTGCGTTTGCGGCCGAAGTTCCATGCAAGCTTTTCCTGAGTCTGGATAATGTCCTTGAGCATTGGATCGTCGATTGGTTTTCCGGCAATCATAAATGCAACCATGTAAGGGCGGATATTTTTAAGCTCAGGATCAACGTCAACAACGCGGTCTCCATAATCATTGTTTCCGCGGTTTGTCATCAGCTTCATGTAATCAACAGTTTTTCCGCCTTCGTGAAGTTTAATCTGGCGGGCAACGCCGTTTGTAGACCAGAGGTCAGGACGGTTAGTATCGTTCAATTCAATTTTTACAACGCGCTCGTTTTCTGGGAGCGACATATCTGGCTTTTCGTCAAGTTCAGCCTTGGCACATGGAAGAACGTCTTCCAGAGCATCATAAGTGTATTTTTTTCCGATAGCATCAAAAAACAGTTTTTCGTTACATTCAATTTTTGGCATATAAAAAATCCTTCTATAAAGATAGAATATTATAGTAAAAATCTATCTTAATGAAAATAGCAGGTCTATTTACAAATGCAGCCGGGCGCACGCTGCATTGAGCGCGAAAACACAGGTCTTCGCATTTTTTGTGAAAAAATCCTGCGGCATTTCGCAAGCGAAAGTCTCGGATTTTTTTGTTGGAAGTCTCCAAAAATGCTCACAATGTGTTTTGCGCCCAATTCCGCTTCTGCCCGACTGCAGTGCAACCTGAATTTGACGTAAATCTTTTTTCCAAAATACCGATAAAGTGATTATGAAACGATTTTACTTAATTTTTGTGATGATTTTTGCGGTTTCGGCGGGTGCTTTTTGCGAGATTTACAAGGCAAATGCTGAAGCTTCTTTTTATGCAGACAAATTTCATGGCCGTAAAACTGCTAACGGCGAGATTTTCAATATGTATGATTATACGGCGGCTCACAAAACGCTGCCTTTTAATACCATTCTCAAGGTTACAAATATTGCCAACGGAAAATCGGTGACTGTAAGGGTGAATGACCGCGGTCCTTTTGTTCAGGGAAGGGAAATTGATTTGTCTAAGGCGGCTGCTCAGAAGCTTGATATGATTGGTGACGGCACTGCACAGGTCAGCATAGAAATTTTGCAGCTGGGAGCGGAGACAAAAATTTCCAGCGCTACGGCAGCAAAGGCCAGCACTGGTGAGGAAAACAAAAATGCGGGAAATGTGCCTGATACTACCGCGCCGTCGAAGGCGGCGCCATCATCATATGTAACTGAAGAAGTGGCTGTACTTATTCCCCAGACTGAAGTTGAGGAAAAGCTGCGCTGGGACATTCAGGTTGGTTCTTTTGGCGAAAAAGCAAATGCGGAGGCGCTGGCACAAAAATTGCTGAAGGCGGGCTTTACTGGGGTAGTTTATCAGAAGGCCGGTGGAATTACCCGCGTTGTAATCCGTGATCTGGCAACGGACGAAGTTCAGCCGGTATTAAATCGGCTTGAAGAAAAGGGCTTCAAGGATTATCTGGTAAAACGCCGCAACCAGTCGTAAAAAGCGCCGTTAGAATTCACAGTTAGATTTCGCCATTGAAAAAGGCGTGTTTTTGTAGTTTAATTTATATATGACTGCCGAAGAAAAAGCAAAATACAGCCGCGAAGGCTTACCAAAAATCAAAAATGTTTTCACCTATTCTTTCAACGTACTTTTGAAAATCGTCTTTTTGATTTATTTTGGAGTTGGCGCAATAGTTCTTGCTGTTGTGGTTTTCCCTTTCCTGCGACTTTTTTCTATTGGAAAGGATTTTGGAACTGTTGCCCGTGCTTATGTTTCGCGCACCTTCCGTGACTTTTTATTTCAGCTTTCCCTGCTGGGCGGTTCAAAAGTTATTGTTGAAGACCGCGAATACTTCAAAAATCTTCACGGCAAGGTGATTGTTGCAAACCACCCTTCCCTTCTTGATTTTGTTTACATCATGTCGCTGGTGCCTAATTCAAACTGCATCGTGCGCGGCGGCCTTACAAAAACTCCGCTGGCCGGCGTAATCAAGCAGGCCTACATCACAAATACAACCGAATTTTCTGATTTGTGTAAGCTCTGCAAGGAAACAATCGACAAGGGCAACAACGTGATTATTTTCCCGGAAGGCACCCGCTCGCCCCGTCATGGTCAGAACAACTATAAAAAAGGTGCTGCCCGAATCGCCCTTTATTCAAATGCAGACGTTCTGCCACTCTTTATCGGCGGAACTGACAAATACGGTCTTGGCAAAAAAGACCCGCTTTTCTCTTACAATCCTGTTGAACGCTACGTTTACGACATTCAGGTTCTGCCGGAAATTAAAATTGCCGATTACAGGGAGCTTTCCGAACCAATTGCCGCCAAACACATAACCGAAAAAATGGAAGCCGAAATCCGCGGCGCCGGCCAGGAATATCCGAAGAATCATAATTATCAGACTTATAATAATTATTAAGTTTTTTTATATGGGTGTTCCCGGCGCGCCCTGCGGCCGCGCCGGTCGCTACGCTTCGGGTTCCGCTATTGCTCCAGCCGCTTCCCTCTTTCGTTCGCCAGGCTCACTCACTCAGTCCAGTGGCCGCTTCGCGCCCTGCACATCGCTAACACGGAAGAGTTAGAAATTTGATTTTTCCCACTTATCAAGTATTTTGTTCTCTAATTGCGAAAACTGCTCATTTGATTAGCAGTAGTAAGAAATTCCTTCAAAATGCTTCTGCCATTCAGAACAAATATACAAGGCACGAACTTCAATTACGGACATAATATCGTTAAGAATATGCATAGGAATTTTTGATTTGTTGTGAGCAACAATGCAATGATGGGATTTTGTTATCCAGATTTTTGTTCCATTCTTCTGAGGACGGCCTTGTGCAACGTGAACATGTACCGGTTCAGAGGGCTCTCCTTCATCAGACCAGAAATAAACGACATATCCACCAATACTAAAAATTTGCGGCATTTCCAAAACCACCTTGTCGTGCAAATTTATAGATTACGTGTACCCCTTGCTCCAGAATTTCCTGGAAATCTTTTATTTCATCGTCGGAAAAGCCGTTATTTTCCCAGCTATAATCAGGAAGAATGCAGGTTGCATTTATGAAGCCATTTTCAACAGGGCGTTCTATATAAACTTTGATTTTTTCAAGGCCGTCTTCTTCATAAATACTTGAATGAGTAATTTCTGTTTCATCTGGCATGGTCATAAATGGATATTTCATATAACACCTTCAGATTGAATTATAGCATAAAAGTGCGATATTGCAATTTCCCTTCCCTACCGCTCACTTATAAACAGCCCGGCGATTGTGATTGCGGCGCCGGCGGCTCCCATGAGGGTAATCTGTTCGCCAAGGGCGAAAAAGGCAAAAATAATCGTAACTACCGGGATGAGGTAAATGCCGGCGCTGACTTTTACGGTGCCGATGATGTTGCAGGCTTTATTCCAGGCGGCAAAACAGAAGCCGGATGCTACAAGGCCCAGAAAGAAAAGATTTATCCAGTTTAGGGGATTTGAAAAACGGGCGGCGTTTGCAGAGGTAGAAAGAATTACTTTTGTGCTTTCGGTGTGTCCGCCGGTTATCAGCAGGGGAATCATAAGAATTACTGCAAAAAAGAAAACCCGTCTTGTAGAACAGATGGAATCGTATTTTTTTCCGTTGATAATCGAAACAAAAAGTGAATAAAAACCCCAGCAGACAGAAGCCAGTAAAGCCAGAAGGTCACCGCGCGGCTTAAAATGCAGGCTGGAACTTCCGTTCAGGCTGACAAGAAGAACGCCGAAAATTGCAATGGCAAAGCCCAGAAGAAAGCGGGCTGTTATGTGCTTCTGCTTCAAAAAAATCTGAGAAATAATGGCTGTAAACATGGGGCAGGTTGAAACAATTACGCTTACATTCGAAGCGGAAGTGTAATCAATGGCGATATTTTCCGAAAACTGATAGATTACGACGCCTGAAAGTCCTGCAAGGGCAAAATAAATATTGTCGCTCCAGCGGATTTTTTCCCATTTGGGACGCATAAGCCAGAGTCCGAAGTAGGCGATTACAAAGCGGATAAAAAGAATTTCCAGTGCAGAAAAATCATTTAAAAGATATTTTGTGCAGACAAAGGTGATTCCCCAGAAAAATACGCTGAGTGCGGCCATAAAAAGACCGAAAAATTTTGTTGAAGTAAATTTGCTCATTTTTATTCAATAAATTAACTAATTACGGCAAAAAATGCAAATTCTGTATAGTTTTATGTGATTTTGTCACATACAAAGAGTCTGCGGGGGCATAAAATCGGCAGTATGAAAGCTATTTTTAATTTCTGGAAAAAATATTCCTTCGTTGTTTTGATTCTGATGATAGTTGCCAGCCTTTTTGACTTTAGATTTGCACTGGCGGCAATTTTCTGTATGCTCAGTCCCATTGTGATTTCATTTTTTGCAGGCCGATTCTGGTGCGGAAATCTTTGTCCCCGCGGTAATTTTTTTGACCGCCTGATGAGAAAAATCGCCGCAAAGCGCCCCCTTCCCCGCCTTTTTAAGAGCATCCCCTTCCGCCTGGCAGTTTTTGCCTTTATGATGACCATGTTTGCCCTGGGCATAGGCAAAAACTGGGGAAATCTTGCCGGAATCGGTTTTGTGTTTTACAGAATGATTGCTGTAACTACACTTGTTGGAATTGTTTTCAGTTTTATCTGGAATGAAAGAGCCTGGTGTTCTTTCTGTCCTATGGGAAGTGCTGCGGCTTTGGTTTCCCGTCTTAGAAAGCATCCGTCTGCGATTACCGTTACAGAAAAATGTATTTCATGCGGAAAATGTGCGCGTGCCTGTCCTATGCAGCTGCATCCGGCACAGTTTAAAGGCGGTATTGTCAAGGAAAGTGACTGCCTGCGCTGCGGAGTTTGTGTAAATATTTGTCCTAAAAAAGCTGTAGCTTTTTAGCATCTAGAACCCGTATCTCCCCACGGCGGGTTTCTATGATGCCTTCCCTGCGAAGTGATGACAAAAGGCGGGATATGACTTCGCGGGCGCTTCCGAGCTTGCGGGCCAGTTCTTCCTGGGTGATTTTTAGCGGGCTGGCAGCTGCCGCCAGATATTTTACCAGGCGTTTTTCTACCGGTACAAAAAGCATTTCTTCGGTGGCGGCCATTACGTTTGCGAAGCGGGCTGTCATGGTTTTGTAGGCAAAAAGTTCAACATGGATATTCTGGGAACGGAGTTTTTCGACACTTGCGGAAGGAATAATTATAACTTCGCTTTTCTGCGCTGCTACCATCTGAACATGAAAGCTTTTTGGCAAAAAGAGGCAGGAAGCCGTAAAAATACAAAAATCACCGGCCGGCAGTGTAAAAAGCTCTGCTTCACGTCCATCCTCACTAATCATGCTTGCAGAAATTTCGCCTGTTTTTACGATAATAAAGCCCTGGCAGGATGAGCCTTCTGCTGTAAGAATCCTTCCTTTTTCGTAAAGTTTTGTATCTGCGCTTTGTAAAATCAATTCCTTTTGCTGAGAAGTAAGCTCTTTGTAAAAAGGAAGGCAGGTTTCCATTTCTTTTTGAGTCATAAAATCATTATAACACAGGATTTTTTGTAATTTGATAAAAAATTTGTTGACAAGTCAAAAAAAGGTTGTATCACTAGGTTAAACGTTTTACTAGTAAAACGTTTAACCTAATTTTATCAGAGGATATTATGAAATTTAAAAATCCGTATTTCAGAAAGAGTCTTTCCCTTTATGCTCTTCTACTTCCGTCAGCACTGCTTTTATTTTGTTTTGCCTATCTTCCGCTTTTTGGGCTAGTAATTGCTTTTAAAGATTATTCACCGGCACTTGGCATTTTGAGCAGTCCCTGGGTTGGTTTTAAGCATTTTATCCACTTTTTTAATTCATATCAGTTTATCGTTACAATCAAAAATACATTTGTGCTTTCAGTTTACGGAATCCTGATTTCCTTTCCCCTTGCAATTGCCCTTGCCCTTATGTGTAATCAGCTTAAAAACGGCCTTTTTAAGAAAACTTTTCAGGTTGTGACCTATCTTCCTCACTTTATTTCGACAATGGTTATGTGCGGACTTATCCTGATTTTTCTTTCTCCTAGTAACGGACTTATTGCAAATATTGCGAAGGCTCTTGGATTTACACTTCCTAACGTGATGGCAAATCCTTCGGCCTTTAAGCACATTTATGTCTGGACTGATGTCTGGCAGCATCTGGGCTGGGATTCAATCATCTATCTTGCTGCCCTGGCCGGAATTGATCCGACTTTGTATGAAGCTGCAACGATTGACGGTGCTACAACAATGCAGAAAATCCGCCACATCGATATTCCCTTGATTCTTCCGACTGCCATGGTTCTTTTGATTATGAGAACGGGAAGCATTCTGGGAATCGGTTTTGAAAAGGTTTATCTGCTTCAGAATGTGCAGAACAGTATGGCCAGCGAAATCATTTCTACCTACGTTTACAAAATGGGTCTTCAGGGAGCTCAGTACAGCCTTTCAACGGCTGTTGGCCTTTTTAATACAGCAGTCAACGTTGCAGTTTTGCTTCTGGTGAACTTTATTTCTAAAAAAACAACCGAAATCAGTATTTTGTAATAAAAAAAGGAGACTAAAAAAATGGTACAAATAAACAAAAGACGACTGGATGAAAGGATGATTTCGCAATTTGCCTTTACTGGAATTGCACTTATTTTAATCCTTCTGATTGTTTATCCCCTCTGGTTTGTGATTATTGCATCTTTTTCGAATCCGGCTGATGTTGCAAACGGAGAAGTATGGCTCTGGCCCAAAAAGCTTGATTTTGCGGGTTACGGGGAGCTTTTTAAGCAGAAGCAGATCTGGACCAGTTATCTGAATACGATTATTTATACTCTTGCGGGAACTTTTATTGCCCTTGCCGTAAATATTCCGGCAGGTTTTGCCATGAGCCGCAGGGAGCTTCACGGTAAAAAGTGGATAAATCTATTTTATCTTATCCCTATGTTTGTGAACGGCGGACTTATTCCGACTTATTTTGTAGTAAAAGCTTTTGGTCTTCTGGATTCCTTCTGGGTTATGGTGTTTCCCTTTTCAGTTTCGACCTACAACATTATTGTGGCAAGAACCTTTTTCAAATCCTCTTTGCCGGAATCACTTTGGGATGCGGCTCAGATTGACGGCTGCGGAACAATCAGATTTTTCTTTCAGATTGCCCTACCCCTTTCAAAATCAGTCCTTGCAGTAATCGGCTTATGGACAGCTGTAGGTCTGTGGAATTCATGGTTTAATGCCCTCATTTATTTGAATAAAGAAAACTTACAGCCGCTTCAGCTGATTTTACGCCGTATTTTAATTTCAAATCAGTCGCTTCTTGGTGCAGCAACCGGCGAAATGGCAAATGAGCTTCGCCGCCTTTCTGACATGATGAAGTATGCGGCAATTGTAGTTTCAACCCTTCCGATTATGTGCCTCTATCCATTTTTGCAGAAATACTTCAATAAGGGTGTAATGATTGGAGCAATTAAAGAGTAAATAAAAAAAAGCACATCAGGAGGTTAAAATGTGTGAAAAAAACAAAAAATCAAAGATGACTGCAGCTTTTTGTGCTGCGGCATTGTCGCTGGCCTTAGGAACTGCCCTTACCAGCTGTGGCGGAAAATCTGCTAAGGCTGTTTCTGACGGCAGTTATGAAGTTGCAACTGTGCGCTGGGCTGACTGGGGTGAAAAATATCACGAAGGTTTCCCGGACAAGGCTGCTCAGGAGGCTGGTGTAAAAGTAAACTGGCGTACAATTCTCTTTTCTGACTGGAATGACAAAAAGGCTGTAATTCTTGCGGGAGGAGATTTGCCGGATGCTTTCCTTGGTGAAATCTGTTTTTCTGAATCAGAAATTCTTGCCAACAAGGGACTTTTTATTCCGCTTGAAGGCTACATTGAAAAATGCATGCCTAATCTTTCAAAAATCTTAAAAGAAGACGGACAGATGAAGGCACTTGCAACATCTTCGGACGGACATATTTACGGACTTCCTGCCAAAAAAGTTCTCCGTATGAAAGTCTGGAATCAGATGTTCATCAATAAAACATGGCTTGATAATCTTGGCCTGAAAATGCCTGAAACTTACAGGGAATTTGAAGCTGTTCTGGAAGCTTTCAAAAAATATGATGCCAACAAAAATGGAAATCCAGATGACGAAATTCCTTTTGGAGCAGGTTATGCAGATTCTGTAATGTTCTTCTGTCTTCCATTTGGAACAACTGTTGGAACTGATAACACAAGTCAGCTTGCCTTGCGTGACGGAAAGGTTGTTTATCTTCCTGTAACAAATCAGTATAAAGACGGCTTAAAGTGGATGCACGAATGTTATGAAAAAGGTTTGATTGACAGGGAAATCTTTACAGAAGACGGTTCAATGCGTGATGCAAAATTGATGGCAAAAACTCCTGTGGTAGGCTGTGCTCCTGGCTGGACGGCAGACTCTACTTTTGGAGCAAATTCTGACCAGTATGCCGCACTTCCACCTCTGGCCGGCCCGGATGGAAAACGCTACATTTCTTCTGACCCTGACCACGCAGGTTTTTCACGCTATGAGTTTATGGTTACAAAAAGATGTAAGGATGTAGAAAAGCTTCTTGCATGGGCAGATAAATTCTATACAGAGGATGCTTCTATTCAGAATTTCTACGGTTCATTCGGAATCGGAACTCAAAAAAATGATGACGGAACTTATACAGTTCTTGCACCTCGTGACGGAATGTCGGCAGATACTTACGCATGGGTAAGTTCCCTCCGTGACTTTGGTCCAAAATATGTAAGTGATGATTTCAACAGCAAAATCAAGTATGAAGCTGCAAACGGTGATGCAATCAAAATCAAGCTTGATGAAGAAATGAGAAAATTTGCAGTTCCTGCTGTTCCAAATATGAGTTATACACCAGATCAGCACGAAAAGCTTCGTCTTCTTTATACAGATATTAATTCTTATGCACGAACTCTTCAGGCTAAGTGGGTTACTGAAGGCGGAATTGATGGCGAATGGGACTCTTACATGCAGAGCTTGAACCGCATGGGTCTTGAAAAATTCCTTGAAATCCATAATGACGCTTATAAAACATACTTGAAAAATCAATAATAAGGCTTTTACAAACGGTTAATAAAATGAAAGAAATCTACAGAATTAAGACAGCTGCAGCGGCAAAAAAAGATGCCTGCGTAATTTTTGAAAATATTCGGATTACTGTTCTCACCCAGGGGCTTGTAAGGCTTGAATGGAATCCTCCCCTTCATGCTTTTACAGATTTACCGACGCAAAAAATCTGGAATCGTAATTTTGAAGAGATTTCTTTCACTAAAACTGAAAAGGACGGATGTCTTGCAGTCGAGACTGGTCGGCTGAAAATTGAAGTTAAAAAAGCAGAAACCTTACGCGAAAGTGTAAAAATCATTTTGAAAAATCCCTGCGGCAGTGTAAAAAGCTGGCGTTATGGTGACAGAATTGAAAGTCTTAAGGGAACTGCAAGGACGCTGGATAACGCGGACGGTGCAATTGAACTTGAAGATGGCATAATTTCGCGGGAAGGTATTTCTGTTCTGGATGACAGTAACAGTTATCTTATAAATGAAGACGGTACTTTACGTGCACGAGGGCTGGAAGGGGGCTCTGGCGGATTGGCAGGGGGCACTTCCGGCATCGATGTCTATGTTTTTGCCTACGGCCACAATTATAAAGCCTGCCTGCGTGATTATCTTACTCTTACGGGAAAGCCGCCCTTACTGCCCCGTTTTGCCCTGGGCAACTGGTGGAGCCGTTTTTACAGATATACCCAGACTGAATATCTTGAGCTTATGGAACGTTTTCAGAAGGAAAAAATACCTTTAAGCGTTGCCGTAATCGACATTGACTGGCATCCGACAAAGATCGAAAAATCCCTGGGCACAGGCTGGACCGGTTTTTCATGGAACAGGGAGCTTTTCCCTGACCCGGAAAATTTTTTAAATGAACTTCATAAAAAAAATCTCAGGGTTTCTCTTAATATTCATCCGGCCGAGGGTGTTGCCCGTCATGAGGATGAATATGCCAATATGAAAAAGGAGCTTGGACTTGAAAATGACGGAAAAACAGTTCCTTTTGACATAACAAATCCTGCTTTTGTGGAAGCATATTTTAAGGTGCTTCATTATCCGCTTGAAAAAGAAGGTGTTGATTTCTGGTGGATTGACTGGCAGCAGGGTGAAAAAAGTAATAAGCCCGGACTCGATCCCCTCTGGCTTTTAAATCATTATTACTTTCTTGATAATTCAAAGAAAAAAAAGCGTCCTTTGATTCTTTCCAGGTATTCAGGGCCTGGAAGCCACCGTTATCCGGTTGGATTTTCAGGCGATACTATAATTTCCTGGAAATCTCTGCAGTTTCAGCCATATTTTACTGCAACGGCCAGCAATATAGGCTACGGCTGGTGGAGTCATGATATCGGCGGGCATATGATGGGAACTTATGATGAAGAACTCCAGGTGCGCTGGGCACAGTTCGGTGTTTTTTCCCCGATTATGAGGCTGCACTGTTCTTCCGGTCCTTTTAATCATAAAGAGCCCTGGAAATATGGAAGTGACGCAAATAAAATAATTTCTGACTTTATGCGCCTCCGTCACATGCTGATTCCATATCTCTACACAATGAACAATCGCTTTTCTCAGGAAGGTATTCCTTTAATTACACCGCTTTATTATGACTTTCCGGAAAATAAAGAGGCCTATGAGCTCTTAAATGAATACAATTTTGGTTCCGAATTGATTTGTGCACCTGTTACAGAAAAAATTAAGAGGGAAACAGGTCTTGCAAAAACAAGGGTTTGGATTCCATTCGGTTCCTATACAGATATTTTTACCGGAATCACCTACCAGGGAAAAAGAAAGCTCAATATGTACAGACCGCTGGAAAAAATTCCGCTGCTGCTTAAGGCAGGGGGAATTCTTCCTCTTGCGGCTGAAAGTGAAATTATGATGACTAAGACTTTTCCTGAAATTTTTGATATTTATGCTGCAATTGGAAAGTCAGGTCAATTTACCTTGTATGAGGATGACGGAGATTCCCTTTCTTACAGGGACGGAAAATACCTTACAACAAATTTTATTTTGCTCCAGAAGTCAGAAATAAGCGGAACTTTTACGATTGAAGCTTCTAAAGGAAGTAAAAATCTTTCGCCGGAAGAGCGTCTTTACAGGATTCATTTTATGAATTCAGATTTGATGAAATTTGCGGAAGAAGGTGAAAATCAGCTGAAAATCGCAAGAATTCCAGAAAAAAGAGAGAATATTTTTGAAATTCGTGTTAAAAAAGGCAAAAAAGTATGTATAAATTATGAATTTTTCAATCCCGGCGAAGATTATGAAAAAGAAATCCGTAGCCTGAAGCTTGAGCGCTGTTTTAATCTTCTGGATAAAGCTCAGATTGATTTTCTTGAAAAAGAAGCAATTTACAGCGTTCTGGAAAAAAATGATTCGGCAGCAAAAATCAGGCAAGAACTTCAAATCCGTCATACAGATGAGGATTTTATAGAAGCATTAAATGAACTCCTGGAGAATTATTAATGGAATTTCAAAGTTTTTTAGACAGTATTTATAGCGATTCAAGCGCAAATTTTGTAAGCAATCCTTATCCTGTAAAGGGCCAAAGGGTGATCTTTTCCATCCGTTTTCTGAAAAATGATTTTGTAAGTAAAGTTTTTCTAAGGGCAAAGGAATTCGGCGTAGAATATCTTTACCAGATGGAAAAAAGTGATAAAAAAAGCGGAAATCTGCTCGAATATTATGAAGCTTCCCCTACTGTAAAAGACAAGCGTTTCTGCTATCAGTTTTATTTTGTGACTGACAGGGGAATTTTTTATTATACTCAGAACAGAATTACAGATTATATTCCGGATGAAGCTCAGGATTTTGTCCTTCTTGTTGATTACAAAGCGCCTTCCTGGGTTGGAAATTCGGTTTTTTATCAGATTTTTCCAGACAGATTTTGTAATGGCCGCGAAGATTTGAATGTAAAAAGCGGCGAATATACATACCAGGGCTTTAGTCCAACTGAAGAAAAGTGGGATTTGCCTTCCCAACCCTATGAAAAAGGTCATAATCTTGATTTCAGAAACGGGGATTTATACGGAATTATTCAAAAGCTTGATTATCTTCAGGAGCTTGGAATAAATGCCCTGTATCTCAACCCGATTTTTTTGTCGCCTTCAGTTCATAAATATGATGCGCTTGATTATTTTAAGATTGATCCCCATCTTGGAGGTCAGGAAGCTCTTGCAGAACTTTCCGCAGAAGTTCATAAACGCGGAATGAAACTGATGCTGGATATTTCCATCAATCACACCAGCAATGAAGCTGTATGGTTTAAGAAGGCCTCTTGTCTGGAAGAAAAGTCTCAGGCTGCTGCAGGCACTTTTCCAAAAGAGCGGGACTGGTATTTTTTCAAGCCAGACGGAAGCTATGAGTGCTGGTTCGGAGTAAAAACTATGCCTCAGCTCAATTACAGTTCAGAAAGCCTTCGCGATGAGATTTACCGCAAAAAAGATTCCGTACTAAAAAAATGGCTTGCAGCTCCTTACAATATTGACGGCTGGCGTTTTGATGTTGCAGACTGCCTTGCCCGTAACGATACCCTTGATGTTCACGCTGAGGTCATCAGGGAAATACGAAGGGAGCTTAAAGGTGAAAAGGAAGATTTATATCTTCTGGCAGAGGAATGGCAGGATTGCTCTCCTGATTTACAGGGAGATGCCTGGGATTCCACAATGAATTATTTTGGCTGCGGTCGTCCTTTACGTGAATTTGCCGGAGCAAAGGATTTGTACCTTGAACGTAATGAAATTCTTAAGGATTCTGCCGCTCCGCTTACTGCCCGCCAGCTGGCCGCAAGAATAAGTCAGTTTTACTCACGCCTGCCAGGAGCCCTTCAAAATCAGCTTTTTAATCTTATGGACAGTCATGATGTTGTAAGGCTGCATACAGTAAAGGGTGTTAATGAAGATGATGTTAAGATGGCAGCAGTTTTGCAGTTTACCCTGCCAGGAAGCCCCAGTCTTTACTATGGAGATGAAATTTTTCTTTCCGGTGATAATACTTTTGTGGACGGCTGCCGGGATCCTTTTGACTGGAATTGGGAAAAATCAGAAAAAGCAAAAGCTGCCCGCGGTTTTTATAAAAAACTGATCTGGGTGAGACGTTCAGAAAAAGCTTTATGTCAGGGAAGTTTTAAAATTCTTTTTGCTGATGATGATACAATTTTATATTCCCGATTTACCTGTGATGAAGTGATTTTTACAGCGGCTTCAAAGTCAGATGAAGAAAAAGAGATTTTTCTTCCGCTTGAACAATTCGACATAAAATCTGATTGTAATTCTGAAGTTCTTTTGGGAGAAGAAATTATTGTGAAAGAAAAGGATAAAAAATCTTACATAAAAATAAAGCCGCACAAGGCAGGAATAATTAAGTTCTTTTCCTCATCCAAAAAATAAGGTATTGTAAGTTTATGGCTACAATCAAAGATATTGCAGAAGAAGCTGGAGTCAGTATAGCCACAGTCTCAAATGTAATAAGAAATGCAAATTCGCATGTTTCGGCAGAAACTGTAGAAAGAATTCAGAAAATAATGAAAAAGCTGAATTATACTCCCAATATGTCTGCCCGTGCCCTTGTAAGTAAAAAATCAAAAATCATTGGAGTTTTGAGTTACGTTGGAGAAGTTGGTGAATTCCGGCCGGATCCTTTTCTGGGGAATTTGTTCCGGGCTATTGAATCTGCCCTGTCAAAAAAAGGCTATTATATGCTTCAGAAGACAATCAGCAGTGAAAAAGAACTTCAGGATTTGTATGCAAGCTGGAATCTTACAGGAATTATTGTTCATGCCGCTTTTGAGGGAACTTTTTTTGAACAGCTGGAAAGTCTCCCCTGCCCCTGCGTCCTCATAGACAGTTACATAAAAAACTGCCCCTTCCCCAATGTCGGAATTGAAGATTTTAAGGGCTCCTACCTTGCAACAAAGCATCTGATACAAAATGGACATAAAAACATTGCTTTTGTTTCACCTGCAATTTATGAAAATGGTGTTGTCCGCGAACGTTTTGAAGGTTACAAAGCGGCACTGAAGGAAGCCGGAATAGCTTTTTCTGAAAAAAATATTTTCAACGTTAATGCTCTGGATGAGGGTGAAAAAATCGCCTCTGAAATTCAAAACCGCCATGACATTACTGCGATTTTTGCTACAGCTGATATGCTTGCCTATGGAATAATGTCAGCTCTGCAGAAAGCAGGCCTTAAAATCCCGGATGATATTTCAATTGTCGGATTTGATGACCTTTTCTACAGTTCAATGATAACGCCAGCCCTTACAACTGTCCGCCAGGATTTGAATCAGAGGGCTGTGATGGCTGTAAATGTACTTACCGGAATAATTGAAAATGATGAATCTGTAAAAAATACCATGCTTGCTGTCGAGTTGATAGAACGTGATTCAGTAAGAAAATTGTGATAGTAGACTTTTTTTACTATCTATAATAGAATAAAATATTATAATATCGGTGGCTTTGAAGTGCCGCCTCTCACAGGAGTTAGAAATGTCTAAAGACGAAATTTTTGACAAACTCAAGAATATTCTTGTAAACGAATTTGAACTTGATGCCGGCGATGTTACTCCGGATGCTCTTCTTGGTGACGATCTTGACTTGGATTCAATCGACTCAATCGACTTGATTGTAAAAATGAAGGAATTTATGCCTGCTGATAAAGGAAATGTTGATCCTTCTATTTTCAAATCAGTTAAGACAGTTCAGGATGTAGTTGATGCTCTTGTTCCTTACATGAACTAAACGCGGGGACAGAAAGGCATTTTACTAAAAACCGGATGTGCAGATTTTATGCAGCCGGTTTTTTCTTTTTAAGGATATCAGGGATTTAATAATGAATAATCAGCATGACATTGTAAATGAAAAGATTGTTTTGCAGGAAGGAAATAATATTGTTCTGGAATTTGTGATTCCATCTTCCTGTGATTTTTTTGACGGACATTTTCCTCAGTATAAGCTGCTTCCGGCTGTAGCCCAGTTTGAAATCATCACTCGTTTTTCGAAGAAGTATTTTAAGACCCAGCGTTATGTGCCGGCTATTAAGCGCATGAAGTTTTCAGCTCCTATTAAGCCGGACACTTTGATTAAGCTGGAAATGACATATAAAAAGGAAAAGGGCCTTGTTTCCTTTACTATGGGCGATGCTAAGGTGGAAGGAAAGGTTTATTCAACTGGAAGTTTTGCCGCTTTAAGCGAGCTAGGAGCATAATATGAGTGAAAAAGTAAAAGTTATTCCGCAGTTTTTGAATCATGACCAACTGGAAGTTATGCTGCCTCACCGCGGTAAAATGTTCCTTTTGAGCCGTTCTACTGCCCACGATACTGACAATCACACTTTGACGGCAGAAACTGATATTACTCCAGACTGTATTTTCTATGATGCAGATGCTGACGGTGTTCCAAGCTGGGCCGGATTTGAATTCCTTGCTCAGGGAATTTCTGCTCTGACCGGAATTACCAATACAGAAAAGGGCCGCACTCCCCTTCCCGGCTTTATTTTAAGCGTAATGGAGTTTAAGGCTGACGTTGATTACTTTAAGAATGGTACAACAGTTCAGATGAAGGTAAGCGAAGACTTCCGCGATGAGGAAAATCACGTTTACAGATATATCTGTTCGCTTTATACCGAAGTTGATGCGGCTGAGCCAAAGGTTACTGCAAAAATCAGCGTTATGGAAACTGAAGACGCTGAGGCTTTGTTTGGAAATAATTAGGAGGAAAAGTATATGGAAAACGTTAATGCAGACAAAAAAGTTCTGGTAACTGGTGCATCGGGCGGAATTGGACGTGCGATTGCTGTTGAGGCTGCCAAAGCCGGATATTATGTAATTTGTCATTACAACGGAAGCAAGGGTAAGGCTGAGGAAACTCTGGCTCAGATTCAGGCTGCCGGCGGACAGGGCGAACTTATTCAGTTTGATGTTTCTAACCGTTATGACTGTAAAGCTAAACTTGATGATTTGACTGCACGCCACGGAATTTTGTGGGGTGTTGTAAATAATGCGGGAATTACCCGTGACAATACTTTTGCTGCCCTCAGCGGTGAAGACTGGGATAAGGTTATCCACACAAACCTTGACAGCTTCTACAATGTTTTGAATCCGCTGATTTTGCCTATGGCAAGCCGCAAAAACAAGCGAGGCGGACGAATTATTACTGTTTCTTCTGTAAGCGGCGTAAACGGAAACCGCGGTCAGACTAACTATTCTGCTGCAAAGGCCGGAATTATCGGTGCTACAAAAGCTCTTGCTGTTGAGCTTGCCCGCCGTAACATCACCTGTAATGCAATTGCCCCTGGTGTAATTGAAACAGAAATGACAAAGGCAATTGATCCTGCAGTTTACGAAATGATTATGGGAACAATTCCTATGAACCGCGCCGGAAAGCCGGAAGAAATTGCAAGTGCCGCAGTATTCCTTTTGAGCGAAGGTGCCGGATATATTACAAGACAAGTACTTGTAATTGACGGGGGTATGTAAAAACTGACTTCCAGTCATAAAGCGTGGATCAAAACCGCGCGATATCGCGCTACACGCTGATTGTTGCAAAGGAACTATTGGACTGACCGCTCTCGCGGTCACAACAATCAGAGTGTTTTTGCCCCACGCTTTACTCC
>ODAI011071748.1_pt1 | contig 31065 bp, 19 predicted proteins | sample 1539321 | NCBI WGS metagenome assembly ODAI01 (sample SAMN02144231, study PRJEB22623) | gut metagenome | biome: sheep rumen | host: Ovis aries | place: New Zealand
ACAGAAGATGAACAATCAGTATCTTTTGGATAATTTGAGATGTATTCCAGATTTTCCAAAACCAGGAATTAACTTCCGTGACGTCACTACCCTCTTCAAGAACGCAAAGTGTCTTGAGATAATGGAAGAGGAAATGTACGAGCTCTATAAGCACAAGGGAATAACCAAGGTAGTTGGTATAGAAAGCCGCGGATTCATCATGGGTTCAGCCATTGCAAGAAAACTCAACGCAGGACTTGTCATGTGTCGTAAACCAGGTAAACTCCCTGCTGAGACAATCAGAGAGACATATACAAAAGAATACGGCGAAGACACTATAGAGATTCATGCTGACTCTATTGAGCCAAATGACATCGTACTTATTCACGACGACCTTCTTGCAACAGGCGGAAGCCTCAAGGCAGCAATCAACCTTGTAAAGAAGTTCAACCCAAAGAAAATCTACGTAAACACAATCATCGAGATTCGCGATGAAGGATTAAAGGGACGTGAATTCATCGGAGACGATGTAGAAATAACCACACTCATTAGAATATAAAACTTCAACACTAACCATCTCTATACATTATGAGCTTTCAAATACATAGCCACAAACACTCATAGCACGTATAGGGATGGTTAGAAACAATCATATAACTCACTTTAAATAACAAAGTTAGAAACAAATTGTTTCACGTGAAACAATTATCAATCTTCTTATGACAAAAAACGAGGAAAAAATAGCAAGACTCAAGAATATAGTTCTGAACATGCCAGAGTGTCCAGGGTGCTACCAATACTTTGACAAGGACAGAAACATAATCTATGTGGGTAAGGCGAAGAACCTTAAACGCAGAGTAAGCTCATACTTTCTTAAAACAGTAGATAGAAGAAAGACACAAATACTCGTAAGCAAGATTGAAGATATAAACTATGTTATAGTGCCAACAGATGAGGATGCACTCCTATTAGAAAACAGTCTCATCAAAAAATTCAAACCTAAATATAACATCCTATTGAAGGATGACAAGACCTACCCTTCAGTGTGTATAACAAACGAGACTTTTCCAAGATTATTCAAAACAAGGAATATTGACAAAAGACTCGGAACATACTACGGACCATTTTCGCATCAAGGTACATTAAACAACATGCTTAACCTGATTGACAAAATGTATAAGGTTAGAAAATGCCGTCTGCCACTCACAATCGAAAATATAAACAAAGGCAAATACGATATCTGTCTTGAACACCATATAAAAAAATGCGATGCTCCATGTATAGGCAAACAAAGTCAAGAAGAATACATGGAGATGATTCTTGAAGTAAAAGAAATACTCAAAGGAAATACAAGAATCATCTGCGAAAAGATGCTTAAAAAGATGGAAGCACTCTCAGAAGAGCTGAAGTTTGAAGAAGCAATGGAAATAAAAAAGAAGTATGATATGGCTTTAGAGTTCTGCGAAAAGAGCGAAGTAATAGCAAGCACATACCATAACATAGATGTATTCTCCATAGACGATGAAGAGAAGAGCGCATTCATAAATTACCTGCACATATCAAACGGATGTGTTAACCAAGCCTTCACATTCGAATATAAGAAACGCATGGAAGAAAGTGCAGAGGAAATCCTTGCGCTTGGAATAGCAGAAATGCGTGAACGATTCGGAAGCAGGTCAAAGGAGATAGTAGTACCCTTCCCTCTCGATATAGAGTTAAAGGATATAACCATAACGGTTCCGACAAGAGGAGACAAGAAGCATCTGCTTGAACTGTCAAAAATGAATGTAAGACAATACAGAATAGATAGCCTCAAACAAGCAGAGAAACTCAATCCTGAACAAAGAGCAACAAACATTCTAAAAGAATTACAAAGAAAACTTGGGCTTGAAAAGCTCCCTATGACAATAGAGTGTTTTGATAACTCAAACATATCAGGAAGTGATGCTGTAGCAGGATGTGTTGTATTCAAACAAGCAAAGCCAGCGAAATCAGAATACAGGAAGTACAACATAAAAACTGTAGAAGGACCTGATGACTACGCATCAATGAGCGAAGTCGTTTATCGTCGTTATTCAAGAATTATAAATGAGCAAGGAACCCTACCCGACTTAATCATAACAGATGGAGGTAAAGGGCAGATGGAAGTAGTAAGAAAGGTAATACAAGACGAACTACACATAGATATTCCTATCGCCGGTCTTGCCAAGGATAACAGACATAGGACTAACGAACTTTTGTTCGGATTTCCTCAGAAAACAATAGGAATCGAAATGGACTCTCCCCTATTCAAATTCTTGACAAGAATACAAGACGAAGTACACAGGTTCGCCATAACATTCCACCGGGATAAGCGAAGCAAGAGTCAGGTGCAAAGTGAACTTGACAATATAAAAGGAATAGGACCTGCTACAAAGACACTACTCCTCAAGAATTTCAAGAGCGTAAAACGCATAAAGGAAGCATCATTAGAGGAAATAGAAAAAATAGTAGGAGAATCCAAAGCAAAAATAATCAAAGAATATTTAACGTAAACGAAATATAATCTTTATATTTGCAACATGAGAGCCGTAATACAAAGAGTAAGTCATGCTTCAGTAACCATTGACGGTGCTGTAAAGTCAAAGATAAGACAAGGATTTCTCGTACTTGTAGGATGCGAAAATGCAGACACAGACGAAGACATCACTTGGCTGAGTAAAAAGATAACAGGACTACGAGTATTTGATGATGAGAATGGCGTGATGAACAAATCAATAATTGACGTAAACGGAGAGATACTTGTAGTTTCACAATTCACTCTCTGGGCATCATACAAGAAAGGTAATCGGCCATCCTATCTAAGGGCAGGAAGTCATGAAATAACCGTCCCACTCTACGAGAAATTCTGTAATGAACTAAGTCTCTGCCTCGGAAAAGAAATAGGAACAGGAGAATTCGGAGCTGACATGAAAGTAGAGTTGCTTAACGATGGTCCAGTTACAATCTGTATGGACACAAAGAATAAAGAATAATTCATTAAAAATATAGTAAAATGAGTAAATACGAAGAAGCATTAAGTCAGTACAATACTGACCTTAACGACGAGAAAGTGGCAGCAGAAGTAGCAAATCTTCTTGCAAAGCACCTCGAAGAGAATAATACAAAGGAGGTAAAGAAGTTCCTCTTCAACAGCGTGGAACTCACTACCCTCAAGACAACTGACAGCGATGAGAGCGTACTCAAGTTCGTTGAGAAGGTTAACAAGTTTGATGACGATTATCCAGAATTGGGTCATGTTGCAACAGTATGCGTTTATCCTAACTATGCTAAGGTATGTCACGATACACTTGAGAACGAAGATGTTGAAATAGCCTGTGTATCAGCATGTTTCCCATCAAGTCAGAGCTTTATAGAGGTAAAGGTAGCAGAAACAGCACTCGCTATCAAGGACGGAGCTACTGAAATAGACATCGTACAGTCAGTTGGAAAGTTCCTTTCTGGTGATTATGAGACAGTTTGCGACGAAATCTCAGAACTTAAGGAAGTTTGTGGTGACAAGAAGTTAAAGGTTATCCTCGAAACTGGTTGTCTCAAGACAGCAAGCAACATCAAGAAGGCATCAATCCTCGCAATGTACGCTGGAGCTGACTACATTAAGACATCTACAGGTAAACTGGAACCAGCAGCTACTCCAGAAGCAGCATACGTTATGTGTCAGGCAATCAAGGAGTACTATAACAAGACTGGTATCCAGATAGGATTCAAGCCTGCTGGAGGAATGAAGACAGTTGAGGATGCATTGAAGTACTACACTATCGTAAAGGAAGTTCTCGGTGAGAAATGGCTCACTAACCAGTATCTCCGACTCGGAACAAGCTCACTTGCTAACAAGCTTCTCTCAGAAATACTTGACAAAGAAATCAAGTTCTTCTAATTAACATCAGATTAACAAGATGTTAAAAGATAGTTTATATTGTAATTATCTAATAAAAATATTGGCTGGTTCTCTCACGAGAGCCAGCCAATTACATTCTAATTGATACGATGTTTTTAGAATGTCCTTCCAATTACAAAATCAATGTAATGGACGAGAGAAGATTTTATATCTGAATCTGGATAAGAAGAAAGGATATCCTTAGCCTTATCCGCAAAATCATTCATAACCTTAACAGCGTAATCTATACCGCCATTCTCCTTCGTGAAATTCACAAGAGCATCTATTTCATCCTGTGTCACTTCCCCACTCTTTACACGAAGAGCTATCTTCTTAAACGCTTCATCATTAGTTTTATTCAATGCGTAAATGACAGGAAGAGTAATCTTGCCTTCTTTCATGTCATTTCCAGTAGGTTTACCAATTGAAGCATCTGAATAATAGTCGAAAATATCGTCACGAATCTGAAAACACATACCAATCAAACGACCAATCTCACGGAGATTATCAACATCCTCCTTACATGCATTCACAGACATAGCACCACCCTCGCTACAAGCAGAGAAAAGAGCTGCTGTCTTGCCATAAATGATGTCGAAATAGACATCAGTAGAGAAAGACTCGTTCTGTACGTTGCTAAGCTGTAGAATTTCGCCAGAAGAGAGTTCTTGAGCAGCCTTAGATACAACCTCAACAAGATGAGTATTACCAGTCTTTGAGGCGTTTATAAGGGCATTTGCAAGGATATAATCACCTACAAGTACAGCAACCTTATTACCATACGAATTATTGATAGATGGTTGTCCCCTTCTTTCGTCAGATTCATCTACAATATCATCATGCAGAAGACTCGCTGTGTGGAAAAACTCAAAGGTTGCAGCCGTATAAATCGTATTATCATTAACTTCACCAAGGAGTTTGGCCGTAAGAATAGTAAGAATAGGACGCATCATCTTGCCCTTGCGGGAAGAAACAGCAGAAAGTGCACTATTGAGAAGAGGATTGTCGTGTACAAGATATGAATCAAAAACATTCCTGTATTGACTCAACTCATTCTCTATCGGTTTCTTTATTTGCTGTAATATATCCATAATCTTAAATTTCCAATGCAAAGGTAACTATTTCTTTACGAATTATACATTGATTTCAAATATTTTCCGTAAGTTTGAACAAAATTTAAGAATTAAAATGAAAAAACTATTTTTACTTGATGCATACGCATTAATATACAGAGCATACTACGGCTTCATAAAGAACCCGAGAATCAACAGCAAAGGACAGAATACCAGTGCTGTTCTCGGCTTTGTGAACACACTCGAAGAACTGCTTACAAAAGAAAGCATTGACTATATAGGAGTAGCGTTCGACCCACATGGTCCAACATTCCGTCATGAGTTCTTTGCACCGTATAAGGCTCAACGTGAAGAAACACCAGAAGGAATAAGGTTTGCCCTACCCTACATCAAGAAGGTTCTCAACGCATATAACATACCTATCCTTGAAGTACAAGGATATGAGGCAGACGATGTCATCGGAACATTAGCAACAAAGGCATCAGAAATAGATGACCTTGAAACATACATGATGACACCCGACAAGGACTATGCCCAACTTGTACGAAAGAATGTCAAGATGTACAAGCCAAGACACGATGGCGGCTTCGACATCCTTGGCGTTGAAGAGGTACTTGCCAAGTATGACCTTGAAAACACAAGTCAGGTCATCGACCTTCTCGGACTTATGGGTGATACAGCCGATAACTACCCTGGTTGTCCAGGTGTAGGTGAAAAGACCGCCGTCAAACTCATCAAGCAATTTGGCAGTACTGAGAATCTTCTCGAAAGATACAACGAGATAAAAGGTGCACTCAAGACAAAAGTCAAAGAACATATCGAGGACATCAAAATTTCAAGATTTCTCGCTGAAATAAAAACAGACGTTCCTATTGAACTCGATCTTGAAAATCTCAAACATGAACCTGTCAATGAAAATGAACTCAAGACCATTTACGAGGAACTTGAGTTCCGAGCACTACTCAACAAACTTTTAGGAGTAAAAACACCTGAAAAGACATCAAAAAAATCAACTTCTAAAAAAGTACAGACAAATGACCTTTTTGGAGGAGATTTCTTTGCAACAGAGCAAGACAACGATAAAGAAATTCAAATTTCAACAAATCTCAAGGGCTTAAAAGATATAGGACACAAGTATTATCTTGTTGATAATGTCGAAGGATACGATAAAATAATTGCAAAAATCTTAACAGCAGGATTTGCTTCGTTAGATACAGAAACTACAAGTAAGGAAGCAACACAAGCGGAATTGGTCGGATTAAGCTTTTCTGTGGAAGAAAATGAAGCATTTTACATTCCATGTCCTGAAAACAGAGAAGAGACACAAAAAATACTTGAGAAGTTCAAAGCAGTTTACGAAAATCCGAAAATATTAAAGATAGGACAAAACATCAAGTACGACATGATTGTCCTTTCAAATTATGGTATCGAACTCCAAGGAGAATTTTTCGACACCATGATTGCTCACTACATCATTTCACCAGAACTGCATCACAATATGGATTACCTCGCTGAGATTTATCTTCAGTACAAAACAATCCACATTGATGAACTTATTGGAAGTGGCAAGAATCAGAAATCAATGCGACAGCTCAAACCAGAAGAAGTGTATGAGTACGCAAGCGAAGATGCTGACGTGACACTCAAGCTTAAGAACATCCTCGCTAAGGAAATTGACGAAAAGGGTTTCACAAAATTGTTTAAGGAAATAGAAATGCCACTCGTTCCTGTACTTGCACGCATGGAAATAGAAGGTGCACGTATTGACACTAATTCACTCAAGGAAACATCACGTCTCTTCACAGAGAAGATGAACGAGATTGAAAAGAGCATACGTGAGACAGCAGGAGAGGAGATAAACATATCATCACCTAAACAGATAGGAGAACTACTGTTCGACAAACTCAAACTCTCTGATAAGGCAAAAAAAACAAAGACAGGTCAATACGTTACATCAGAAGAAGTGCTGAACACACTCGTTGGCAAGCATACAGTAGTACAGCAAATACTTGACTACAGAGGCTACAAAAAGCTTCTGAGTACATACATTGACGCACTTCCTGAACTTATAAATCCAAGGACAGGCAAGATACATACGTCATACAATCAGGCGGTAACAACAACTGGACGACTCAGTTCAAGCAATCCTAACTTACAGAACATCCCTATCAGGGACGAGAATGGTAAAGAAGTTCGCAAGGCGTTCATTCCTGAACCTGGATGTGAGTTCTTCTCAGCAGACTACAGCCAGATAGAACTACGTCTTATGGCACATCTATGTGGTGACAAAAACATGGTTGAAGACTTCAATAGCGGACACGATATCCACCGTGCCACAGCAGCAAAAATCTTCAAGAAACCAATGGATGAGGTAACGTCGGACATGAGACGCATGGCAAAGACCGCAAATTTCGGCATTATTTACGGCATCAGCGCCTTTGGACTCGCTGAACGTATGAATGTAAGTAGAACCGAAGCAAAGGGCCTTATAGACGAATATTTCGCAACATATCCAGGTGTGAAGGAATACATGGAGAAATCCATTGAGAAAGCGAGAGAAAAAGGCTATACTGAGACTCTCTTCGGCAGACGATGCCAGTTGCCAGACATTAATTCACGAAATGCGGTAGTACGAGGATATGCAGAACGTAATGCTATCAACTCCCCTATCCAAGGTACGGCAGCCGATATCATCAAAATTGCGATGATAAACATTGACCGTCGTATAAGGGAGGAACATCTCAAGTCAAGAATGATTCTTCAGGTGCATGACGAATTGAACTTCACAGTTGTACCAGAAGAAAAGGAAAGACTTGAAGCTATCGTCAAACAGGAAATGGAAGGTGCCACTACCCTATCAGTTCCGCTCCTTGCCGAAAGCGGCTGGGGAAAGAACTGGCTGGAGGCACATTAACAATTAACAATTAACAATTAATAATTCAAAATTCAGAATGCATAATTAGCTTCACTGAGTTCTTTCGAATTCAGAATTTACAATTAGGATACTATATTCTGCAATCATAAGACCCACATCTTATGATGAAAAGATATATATCTGACAACATTTATACCCATATCTCCCGACAATTAGATGTACATCTGCCGAACGGGAGATATGGGTTATTTTTTGCAATATTATAATGAAAAAAGGAGTTAAGGCAAAAACGCCCTAACTCCAATATTGAAATTATTGAAAAACTATCAAATATGAATTGTGAATTATGAATTGTGAATTATGAATTATGAATTAATTCCAACGCTTTATTCTCTGCAGCTTCCATAATCTCACGTTCACCTGGACCCTTATCATTGATGCCTACAAGATGGAGGATGCCGTGAATAATCACACGATGAAGTTCCTCATCATACGTTGTCTTCTGTTGTTCTGCATTGGAGCGAACAGTATCAAGACTAATGAACAAGTCACCAGATATAGTGTCCTTAATACCCATCTCAGCAAGGTCATCACAGTAGTCAAAAGTGATAATATCTGTGTAATAATCATGCTGAAGATACTGACGATTTACCTCAAGAATCTTATCATCATTGCAGAAAATATAGGCAATGTCACCTACCTTCTTGCCATAAGAGGCTGCAACAGCCTTAATCCAAGCACTTGTGTCTCGTTTCTTGATAGATGGCATCTTGACACCATCAACATTGTATGTAATCATATTGCCAAAGTTTAGAGTTGATAGTTTATCGTATAAAGACTTTACTGTGTTCATCAAATAAACACAATCACGTCTATATTACTGCTTTGTAGAAAGAACCTCCTTATACTTCTCATCCTTTATAGCTTCCAGACCTCTGAGATAGATTTCATTGAGCGGATTGATAATCTGGAAATATTCGTTCATGTTCCAAAGGTCACGGGCAAGAAGAGCCTTAAGCTGAAGCTTGATTGTAGGAATGGTAAGAGCAAGTGTAGAGTCATTATACAATATCTTAGCCTCTTTAGCCTTCTCAAGAACAATATCTATAAGCTCTTGAGGTACTTCATAGCCATTCTTGAAACGTTCAAAATGACTCATGTCGAAATCGACATCCTTGCCCTTGCTTTCCTTCTTCTTAGCCTTACGGTAAGCATCTATCTGATACTCCTTCTCAAAAGTCTTGCGATGGGAATCAAGATACTTCAGCGTAGCCTGTACCACACAACCCTTAGCTGTAAGTTCACGATGAAGTCGTGTATAACGTGTTGTATCAAGAGGAACATAGACATCCGGCATGATACCACCACCACCATATACAATACGACCAGCCTTAGTATGATACATAAGAGAATCAGGAAAATGTATGCTGTCCGGATTCATAAGCTCTCCACTATTAAGACGGTCAAGCATATCATTTTCGTATGCCTTATTGTCACCCTTTACATAAGGCTTCTGGAAACAACGTCCTACAGGGCTGTAATAATGCGCTACAGTAAGACGGATGAGACTACCATCAGGAAGGTTGATAGGACGCTGTACAAGGCCCTTTGCAAAGGTTCTACGGCCTACTATCACTCCCCTATCATTATCCTGCAAAGCACCAGAAAGAATCTCGGATGCAGAAGCTGTATATCCATCCACAAGTACAACAACCTTGTCGATGTCCATTGTATTGGCTGTAGCACGGAAGTTTCTCCTTCCTTGTGAACGTCCCTCTGTATAGACAATCATCTCATCATTTGAGAGAAACTCATCGGCCATCTGTACGGCTGCCTGAAGGTAGCCACCGCCATTACCCTGAAGGTCAATAATGATATCCTTCATACCCAGCTTCTTCAACCTATTGCAAGCTTTTACAAACTCGTCATGGGTTGTTGCTCCGAAACTGCTGATACGCACATATCCAGTAGTATTGTCTATCATATATGAGGCATCAACTGTATAGAGAGGAATCTTGTCACGAGTGACAACAAACGTGAGCTTATCCTTTATGCCACGACGTATGACCCCCAATTTTACCTTAGTACCCTTTGGTCCCCTGAGACGCTTCATAATATCGTCACGCGACATCTTCACTCCAGCTATGGCTGTATCATTAACGGAAACAATCTTGTCGCCACAGATGATGCCTACCTTATCACTCGGACCACCACTCACAGGCTGAATCACCACGAGGGTGTCCTCCGACATGTTGTACTGCACGCCTATTCCGTCAAAACCTCCGTCAAGCGGTTCATTAAGAGCCTGCACCTCCCTGGCTGGAGTATATGTAGAATGAGGGTCAAGCTCCTTGAGCATGCCCTTTACTCCGTTCTCTATAACACTCTTAGAATCAATTTTATCAACATACAGCATATTGATACTGTGATAGGTCATCATCAATTTTCTCAGCTGTACTTCATCAAGGATATCAGACTGTTGCTGGGCATGAACACCACCAGATAATAAAGCAGTCAGTATAGGTATAAGTATTTTTTTCATTTCTATTTATTCCGGTAAAAATTGTGAAACGTCCTTACCGTAACTCATAAGCTCGCGAACGACACTTGAGCTTACACAGGACAATTCAGGTTCAGTAAAGAGAAGAATGGTCTCTATGCCGCTAAGACGCTTATTGACATCAGCTATGTTACGCTCAAACTCGAAATCGGAAACTGAGCGTACTCCCCTCACAAGAAAGTCTGCACCTACAGATTTGGCACAATCTACCGTGAGTCCAGTATAGCTCACTACTCTTACTCTCGGATTATCGGCATACAATTTCTCAATGTAACGAATCCTTTCCTCCACGGGAAACATATTCTTCTTGACATAATTGATACCAATAGCAACAATAATCTCATCAGCCACGTTCTTGAGAACGCGGTCAACAATGGACTGATGTCCACGAGTGAATGGATCAAAGGATCCTGCAAATAGTGCTATCATTCTTCTTCTGCTAATTCAGTATCTTCCTCTGGCACATCTTCCTCAATCACAAGATTGTTGATGATAAAGTTCTGACGCTCCATTGTATTCTTTCCCATATAGTATTCGAGGAGTTCTTTCACCTGGTCAGTCTTGCGGAGAGTAACCTCTTCAAGACGCATGTCAGGACCAATGAAGTTCTTGAACTCGTCTGGCGAAATCTCACCAAGACCTTTGAATCGTGTGATTTCAGGGTCTGGAGATAACATCTTTATGGCGTTCTTACGCTCCTCGTCTGTATAACAATACACGGTAACGAAGTCACCAGTATCTTTCTTTCCCTTAGTGAGTTCTTCAAGATACTCTTTCTTCACACGCTTACGTCTCTGACGCACTCGGAAGAGAGGTGTCTGGAGAATGTGTACGTGTCCCTTACGGATAAGCTCTGGGAAGAACTGCAAGAAGAATGTAATCATCAACAGACGAATGTGCATGCCATCCACATCGGCATCTGTTGCCACGATGACCTTATTGTATCGGAGTCCTTCGATACCATCTTCTATGTTAAGGGCAGCCTGAAGGAGGTTGAACTCCTCGTTTTCATACACCACCTTCTTTGTCAGTCCGAAACAGTTGAGAGGCTTACCCTTGAGTGAGAATACTGCCTGAGTATTCACATCACGGCTCTTTGTGATACTACCACTCGCAGAGTCACCCTCTGTGATGAAAATACAACTGTCTTCCTTCAGGTCACCCTTAGCATCGTTGAGATGCACACGACAGTCGCGAAGCTTACGGTTATGGAGATTAGCCTTCTTTGCCCTCTCCCTTGCAAGCTTTGTTACACCAGCTATAGCCTTACGGTCACGTTCGTTGTCCTGGATCTTTTGCTGGATAATCTCAGCTACGTCAAGGTTCTTGTGAAGATAGTTATCCACCTCCTCCTTGATGAAGTCGCCCACGAACTTGTTGACGCTTATTCCGCCACCTGGTTCCATAGTGAGGGAACCAAGCTTAATCTTTGTCTGTGACTCAAACTGTGGCTCTTGCACATTGATGGCAATGGCAGCTACGATACCGCTACGCACATCACTCAAATCATAGTTTTTATTAAAGAAATCCTTGATTGTACGTGCAATATGCTCCTTGAACGCACTCTGGTGAGTACCACCCTGTATGGTGTGCTGACCATTGACAAATGAGTGATACTCCTCACCATATTGCTGATTGGTATGTGTAAAGGCAATCTCTATATCCTCACCTTTGAGATGGATGATGTCATAGAGAGGTTGAGTATCCATAGTGTCAACGAGCAAATCCTTCAGACCATTGCGTGAAGTGATGCGTCGCTGGTTATAGTAAATCTCAAGACCTGTATTGAGGTAAGTGTAATTGCGGAGCATAGTCTCCACAAATTCACCTTGGAACTTATAGTTGAGGAAGAGAGTATTGTCAGGAATGAAATGAATGTAAGTACCTGTTTCTTCATCCGATTTTTCAATCTTATCCGAAATAAGTTCACCCTTCTCAAAGATGGCAGTACGTACCATTCCGTCACGGTAGCTTCTTACCTCAAAGAGCGAAGACAATGCGTTGACAGCCTTGGTACCCACACCGTTAAGACCTATTGACTTTTGGAAAGCCTTGGAGTCATACTTACCTCCAGTATTGAGGATAGATACAGCCTCAACCATCTTACCTTGCGGAATTCCACGACCATAGTCCCTGACAGTCACCTCAAGGTCGTCCGTAATATCAACCTCGATGCGCTTGCCTGCCTTCATCTTGAACTCGTCGATGGAGTTATCAATAATTTCCTTTAGAAGTACATAGATTCCATCCTCAGCATGGGAACCGTCACCAAGGCGTCCGATATACATACCAGGACGAAGACGAATGTGCTGAACACCCGTGAGGGTGATAATGTTGTCATCTTTGTACTCAGGTTGTTTAGGTTCTTGAATATTTATTTCTTCACTCATATTTTGTTAAAACATGCTAATATTAGGCACACATAGTACCTATATACATTAAATTTGCGCAAATATACAAAATTTTCGGTTTTTGTTTTGTTCAATTATTTAATATTAACTAATTTTGAGGCCAAAATATTAACGAACCTTTATTTTTTTACAATTATGCTTAATCTTAAAACGACAATCGCAGCATCAATTGTTGCATTGTGTGGTACGAATGCCATGGCACAGACAGCAGCTGAGGTACAGGAACAGGAACTCGGCTACAAACCACAGCCATACACATTCATTCAGGTACAAGGTGGTGTAGGAACAGTCTTCACAGACGTAAAGGCTACAGAAACCATATTACCAACATTCGGACTCAGCGTAGGTCGTATGTTCACACCTTCAGTAGGTGCTCGTCTCCACTTCAACGGTTACCGCAGCCGTGGAGCATTCGACCACAAAGATGTCATCTACAAGTACGGACACAACTACATCACTACAGATGCAGACCTCATGATTAACGTCATGAACATCTTCCAGGACAAGAACTTCTCAAGGTTCAATCTCTATCTCGTAGGTGGTGTAGGTCTCTCATACACTTGGAACAACAGCGAGTTCGAATCACTCAGCGGAGTTGCAAAGGCAGCACGATACGACGTTTCAAACGCATGGGGCGACAACCAGAGCCCACGTCACAGTCTCATCAGCCACAACCTCCGTGCAGGACTTCTTGCAGACTACAACGTAAGCAAGCACTTCAGCATAGGACTTGAGGTTGATATGAACTCACTAGACGACCGTTTCAACTCAAAGTATAACAACTCTGACGACTGGATGATGACAGCAATGCTTACTGCCACATACAAGTTCGGTTTCAAGAAGGCATCAAAGCCAGCTCCAAAGCCAGTACCTGTTGTAGAACCTATTCCTGAGCCAGAGCCAGAACCAGAGTACGCTACACGTATCGATACTATCTGGTACGACAGTATCTACTACGAGGAGAGCACAAGAGACCGTCAGATCAAGAAGGAAATCTTCTTCGGACTCCGTGAGAGTGGTGTAGAGACAAGCAACGCACAGATTAACGCAGTCGCAGCATTCCTCAAGAACGTAAAGAATGCAGAAATCACTATCACATCATATGCTGATAAGGGCACAGGTACTCCAGAAAAGAACATGGGTTACAGTAAGACACGTGCCGAGAAGACCAAGAAGGCACTTATCGCAGCAGGTGTAGATCCTAAGATTATCAAGAAGGTAGAATGGAAGGGAGATACCGAACAACCATATGCCGAGAACGACAAGAACCGCCTCTCAGTCATCACAGGTCACGGTGTCTATACAGACAAGGACGAGAAGGTAGTCAAGAAGTTCAAGACTAAGGAAGTAACTTACAGAGTTAAGTAAATCCATAATTCACAATTAAGAATAGATAAAGCAAAAAGGAGGAAAGAGTTTATTCCCTTTCCTCCTTTTTTGTGTTTAAGCCATGACAAAACTTTTTACCTACCGAGAGAGAAAAAAAACGAAATAAGTACGGTCAAAGTAGAGACTAAGTACTGACTAAGTACTGACTAAGTAGAGACTAAGTACTGACTAAGTAGAGACTAAGTAGTAACTATGAACTTTAGGACAAAACACGCAGAACTTTCGACACTTTTAAGAAAAAGACAACCCCAGCTATCCATGCAGGGAAAAAACAAGATTGCTCCACATTACACAGAACATCTTACTCACTCCATGAACGGCAAGCAAACACCAAAAAAGGCTGAAAAAGAACAGAGACAGAACATATCTTCAACAAATACAACCGAAATTTCCGAAAAAAGTCCTAATTTTCTTTAAATTAATTGTCATAAACACACAAAAGTCAAAAATTATTTTGTTAAATCAATTTTTTTCTTGTAATTTGCACACTAATCAACAAATACTATACTAACTTAGTTACACTAATTGATTTAAAAGCAAATACAAGGGAATAATCATCTTAATAATTTATTTGCCATTTTGACATATAGCGATACACATAACGTGTTGAATATATGCTCAACCATAATAATGGACTATCTTGGTATTATTACAAATACATGATAATGTGAACCAAATAAATAAAAACTATTAACTAATCAAGTTTAATTACCACAATTATGAAGAAAACATTACTTCTGATTGGTTCTGTGGTAGTGAGCCTTAGCGCCTCTGCTCAGAACTTCACAGGTAAGTGGGAAAGACCTGCAGCTCCAGAGTTTTCCGACTTCGAACCTGAGACAAAGTATTACATGTGGAATGTGGGAGCACAAGGTTTCTACATCAACCATCAGAACGGAACAAGCGAACCTTACTATGGTACAGCCGCATCTGTAAACGACACAATCGGTGCATTGGTTTATTTCAGCAAGACCAACCCTGATGCAAATATTGTAGAGTCATGGGAACCAGGTACTGATAACACTTATCTTCTCGTGAGCTACGTTTCAAAGTTCAAGGAAGATAGATGTACATTTGCAGATCCAGACTATAGAGTATGGACTGACAACAACACTAAAGGCTACCGTTACTTCGACGTTGCTGTAGATGGCAAGACATTTACCATCACTCCTAACCCAACTATGATTCAGATGGTGGTAGCTGGTGAACTTCCTACTGATTACGCTTACAACCCATTAGGTGTTGAATCTACAAATGTTGATAAGATTGTGAATACATCTCATGGAGAAGGCGAATGGTACACTCAGTGGGCTTTGGTATCTGAAGAAGCATACGAAGCATATGTAACACCTGCTAAGGCACAGATTAAGCTTTGTGCAGCTGCTGAAGCACTTCGCAAGACAATCGAAAATGCTGTTAAAGAATATCCAGGCATCGACCTCGATGCACAGGTTGCTGTTTATAACAATACAAACAGTACTTTCGAGGAGCTTAATGCTGCTAAGGAAGCTATAAAAGATGTAATCGTTGCATTTACAGCTTCAAAGGCAACAATTGACAATCCTATCAACTACACAAGCCTCATCCAGAACTCAACATTCGATGTTATCGGTAACTTCGACGGTTGGTCAGCAGGCTTTGCTGCTGGTGGTACTACAGGACCAAGCGCTGAGTGCTATGGCAAGTCATTCGACGTACATCAGACAATTAAGGGTCTTCCTACTGGTGTATATATTGCAAAGGTTAATGGTTACTTCCGTAAGGAGAACGCACAGAAGGACTATGATGACTTTATTGCAGGCATACAGTCAGATTGCGAATTCTACGCTACATCTGGTGACTTCAAGTCAAAAGTTAACGTAAAGCACGTTGCAGAAGGTGCAGTAACTGAAGGATTCGGCGTAACCAGCGAGTCAACATTCGTAGACCAAAACGGTTCTACTATGACTATTCCTAACACAATGCTTGCTGCTGACAGCTACTTCCACAACGAGGACGGTTCAATCAACCCACGTTATGAGAACATAGTTTACGTTCCAGTAACAAACGGCGAACTTACAATCGGTGTTGCTAATTCAGTAGGTGGTGGTTCTGACTGGTCTATCTTCGATGACTTCCAGCTCTACTACATCGGTGATGGCGACGACTGCTACGAGCTCCTCAAGGAAAATCTCGAAAAGGCTCTCGAATACAGCCTCCCAGAGAATGCAGCATACAGCACACGTGACTATGCAGACTACACTAACGCTAAGGATGCATTAAAGTCAGCAACTGGTAAGGCTGCCCTCACAGAATACACTAACGCAGCTGCAGCTCTCGAGACAGTTAAGGCTGGCGTTGAAAACTACAAGTTGTATCAGGCAGCAGTTACAAATGCTAACGATTGGTACTCAGACGCAAAGGATAATGGTATTAACGAAGAAATTCCAGCAGTAGAGAAGCTTTACTCTTACCTCAACGACGATGAGGATACAGGTTTCGGATTCCCTAACGGAACAGCTGCACAGATTCTTAACAGTGACAATGAAGGTTCACTTACAAACGAGCAGATTATTGCAGAGACAGATTATGTGAACGGACTCGTTGAACAGGCTGTTAACGATGGAATCTTTGAAGGTGCTGACCTCACATCTAAGATTACAAATCCAGGCTTTGAAATTTCAGGTGGTAAGGGTTGGTCAACAGGCTCTCTTGGTACACCTAATAACTGGTACGGAGGTAACGACAATAACCACAATGCTGAGGCATTTGACAGAAACTTCGACGTTTATCAAGTAGTAGAAGGTCTTCCAAACGGACTCTACGAGGTATCAGTTCAGGCATTCTATCGTACAGCTGCTAACACTGATGCTTACACAGCATACGAGAACGACCCAGAGATGACAGGTGACGCAAAGGTTCTCTCTTACGTATATTTGAACGAGTTCGCAACTCCTGTTCGTAACGTAATGGAAATCCAGTTCGACGAAAACCTCGCAAACAACTGCTTCCAGACTCCAGCAGGCACATACACACTCGACGGTATGGCTTCTGCATCAGCAGCATTCAGCCTTGACGATGAAGAGAAGAACTTCACTATGAAGGTTTACGGAATCATCACAGACGGTAAGATGCGTCTCGGTATCCGCGGTGAGGGTAAAAATGGTTCTCGTTGGACACTCTGGGATAACTTCAAGCTCCGCTACATGGGTAAAAACAAGGTTGCCGTTGCAAGCGTATTGAGTACTAAGGCTAATGCATTGTTAGCTATGCAGGATGAGGTTGATGAAAACAAGAACTCAATTATGAACGAGTACACAAAGAAATTCATCGATGATCAGTATGCATCTGCAATGAAGTTGTTAGTTGGAATTACTGAATTCAACGATGAGACTCTCGCAATGCTTAATGAGGATGACCTTTGGAATGCACTTACTAACATCGCTGCAGCACAGGAAGAAGTTGATGCTGATGTTAAGGCATACAAAGAATACAGTACAGCATTTAGTACACTTGAGGGTGTTGATTCAGAACTGTTCACACCAGAAATGCAGAAAGAGTTCTATGATCTTCAGGACCTCGCTGCTAATTTCCAGAACATGACAAGACAGCAGCTTGAGGAACTTTCTGCAAGAATCAACAAGGCAATCTTCTGGTTCGGTCATAATGAGAGATTCGATCAGGCTGTAGAGGTAGAAGAACTTCCTGCAGGTTACGAGGATGCAACAGGTGAGGTTGACTTCACAAGCATCATCACTAACCCAGACTTTGAGGATGATCTCAACGGATGGAACAACGAGAACATGCAGTCACAGACAAATACTGCATTCGGTAAGAATGGTGAGAAGTACTGCGAGAAGTGGCACGCTAACCTCAGCCTCAGCATCACTCAGTCATTCAAGAACCTTCCAAATGGTTTCTACACATTGACTGCTCACTGCTACAACTCTACAGCTGACGGTTGCCTCTTCATCTCTGCAGAGGATGAGAATGCTAACTACGTAGAGGATGCTAAGTTTATCGAAGATACAACTACACCAACAACTATTTCTACTTACTCTGTAACTGTAGAACTCAAGGGTGGTATCCTTACTCTTGGTGCTAGAGCAACTCTTACAGGCTCAACTTGGTTCTGTGTAGATAACTTCAAGCTCACTTACTCTAAGGAGGCTCCAGCTACAGCAGTTGAGACAGTAGAAACAGCTGAGACTTCAGCTCCAGCAGGTATCTTCACAATCTCTGGCGCACGTGTTGACAAGCTCGCTAAGGGCATCAACATCGTCAAGATGACTGACGGAAGTGTAAGAAAGGTATTCGTAAAGTAATTGCACAAAGCAATAACTAACATTTAGATAATTGTGGCGAACATCAAATAGTGGTGTTCGCCACTTTTTTTGTTATCAATCCAAGTTTTTCATTAATAATGCTTATCTTTGCCAAGTTAAAGCCAACAGAGGCATCAAGATAAATAAAAAGAACATTTTTTGAAAACACAGAGAACGCAGAGAACACGGAGGATTCTCCTGCAAAAGCTATAATATATTAAACACTCTGGTTACTCTGTACTCTCCGTGCTTTAAGAGAGACAAAACATTCTAATTTTCTTACATGTATATTGATAATTTATGAACAGAATAACCATCTTTGCCATTACACTATTTGCAAGTATAAACACATTTGCACAGTGGACCAAACCTGCTCCACCAGCAATAAGCAATATAAGCATTAACACCAATTGCTACCTCTTCAACAAGGAAGCAAATGCTTTCCTCATTGGTGGTAACGAATGGGGAACGCGTGCAAGCATATCTGAAAAACGCGGTAGCAAGTTCTACATTAACCTGTACTTTAAGGATAACAACTGGGATGGTAACTCATACTATCTCATCAATGACGTTGAGAGCGGAAAACTCAACGGCAGCAAGGGTTATATGTTCATAGATAACCTTGATAGGATATACGTCGATGGCATACCTGGAGAGAACAAGAACATGGGCTTCCAGTTTGTGACAAACGAAGACGGTACATTTAGAATTTCGCTATCGAACAATAACGAGACATTCAATCCAGAGAACTATCCTAACACATACCTCGGAGTAATACCAGAAATAGAGGATGGCAGGTTATATTTCTGCAACCTTGACTCCTTAGTTGGTAAGTACGACCCAGCAAAGTTCCAATCATCATGGTACGTCGTTACGGCTAAGGACTACAAGTCATACACGGATAAGATAGCACAATACGATGCAGCCATAGAACTTGGCAAGACACTTGAGGAGGCAAAAAAGTATGATGGAATAGACGAGGAACTGATGGAGGATGCAACCTTTGCCTATGAACATACTTTTACGAGTATTGACGAGCTAAAAGAGATGAGCGACAGCATCAAGAAGGTCATCAAGAAAATTAAAATCACATTGGCAAATACCGACAATCCTGTGGAGATGCTAAGCATGTACGGTGAAGTGGAGCAGACATTCAGTACCAAGGCTACAACTGGATGGGTGATGGACACCAATGCTGAGAACAAGGGTGCATCAAACGGTAATGCCTCAAAGGATATCGACAAGACAGGCTACCACCTTGAGAACTGGAACAACGAGGCACTTGGCAACGGTAGCGTATGGGCAAAAATTACAGACATTCCTAACGGAGTGTATAGACTATCAATGCTCGCATTTACTAATGACACACTCACGACACTTGCCTTTGCAGGCAACGACACTACACGCGTAAGGACGGAGCTTATCGACATAGACAGACCTACAGAGGTGATGGCTATAGTGGATAACAACGAAATCACCTTCGGACTTAGACTTGTGAACTCAAATGCCAACTGGATAGGACTGGACAATGTGAACCTCTACTATCTCGGTACATCATACGAAGCATACAAGATGGTAGCTGACAGCTACATCAACAGAAGCAAGGACTATGTCAGCCTAACAGAGAATGGCAGCTTAACAAACTACAGCAAGGAGCATCTGAAAGAATACAAATCTGTAATAAAGTCTTTGAGCGAGGCAAAGACTACTGAGGATGTAATCAAGTATCTAAATGACTTCAAGACTGTCATAGCGAATCTGGAGAACAGTATCATAGCATACGAGACATACGTGGAACTCTACACCAACGTTGGTATGTGGCTCACGGAACAGATTTACGAGAATGAATCAGTAAAATTCCTCGACCGCTACATCAATGGTACGAATGAACCATTAGGTTTTAACGGTAACGGTAACGCTACTTTCATTCTCGAGAGCCTCGACCTCACATGGGATGAGATAACTGACGAGATAAAGTATCTACAAAAAATATATGACGATGCTTACGCCTCAATACTGAAGGAAGGCGATGACTGTACCAAGCTCATCAAGAACCCAAAGTTCAAGGAAGAGGGTGGTTGGCAATCAGCCGTAGGACCTAAGTGGCCTGCAGGCAACACAAGCATCTGTCCTGTGGTAGAGGCAAACAACATGATATGCAACGTCTATCAGGAACTCACAAACCTACAGAACGGTCTTTACGAGATAAACGTTCAGGCTGTGTTCCGCCCAGGAAGAGAATACAACGAGGAGAACGCGGCAAAGGCTGATGCTGTCATCTACATCAACTCATTCGAGTCAAAGATACCTTGTGCCGACATCAACAGCGCTGAGGAGGCTTCAGAGGCATTTGCCGAAGGAAAATACAATGTCAAGGCTTACGGTATTGTATCAGACGGTACTCTGCACATAGGCATAAGAAACAACAGCAGACTCGTGGATGGTTGCGTACTCTGGGCTGGCAACGTAAGTCTCAGATACTTCGATAAGACATCCAACGCCATATCTGATGCAATCACATTCATACTCCCATACGCTAAGGATGTCTATGCAGAGTCTATATGCGGAATAGCAGAGAAAGAGGCACTCAACTATGCCATAACCTTTGCACATCAAGAGGACGACCCATACGAAGAATTTGTCAATCTCAAGCAAAGTGTGGATGATGTTATTGCTGGCAACAAGCTATACAAGAAACTTGAGAAGGCAGTGGACATACTTGACAAGGCAATAGATAACAACGAGACCGACGAAGACATCAAGAAGACACTTCGTGAAATAAACTTCAAGGTTTCAAACCTTCTTAGCAAGCATGAACTGACAAATTCGAAGGCAACAGAGGCTCTTGCAAAGATATACGAGTCAATAGTCATTGCCAAGAGATACGGATATGCAGAGGGCACAGAAGAGAATCCTGTGGATTATACAGACCTTATCCTCAACAATAACTTTGACCCAGAGGATGGTAGTCTCGATGAGTGTAACATCAACGGATGGAACACAACAGCAATGAACGGATATAAGGAGAACACTGTTTCGTACAACCGTGCAGAGTATGAACTCAACCAGACTATATACGGACTGAAGAAAGGTACGTATAAGCTTACCGTTCATGGCTACTATCGTGCTGGTTATGCCAACGAGGACGAGATGAACCTGAAGGACTCTGTAGATTCACACCTCGCAACGTTGTATGTTGAAACACCTACAAAGAAATACTCCAAGCCATTGCTTTTGCTCACAGAGGGAGCAAGCGATACTCAGGAGTGTGAAACTGGATGTTTCACCACATCTGAAGGTAAGTATGTACCTACAAGTACATCAAGTTCGGTGATATACTTCAACAAGGGATATTATCTTAACGAGATAACATTTGAGCTTTCTGAACTTGGTGCAGTAAGGATTGGTATCTCAAAGAAAGGTATCATTGCCAACGACTACAGCGTCATCGGACAGTGGAAACTATGGAACTTAGGATTAGTCCACGAAGACGTAGGCATAAACGATGCTGAAACAATTTCTGATAATACCATAACAGGTGTTTATACCATTGACGGTATGCGCCTTTCTAAACCAAGGAATGGTATCAACATCATCAGGATGAGTGACGGAACAGTTAAGAAAATTCAGAATTAAGAATTCAAAATTCATAATTAAAAAAGAGTTACGATAAATCCATGAACTATCGGTCGGTAAAGAATCTATTGTCTTCCGTGACAGAAGAGAGTGAGGCAACAGCCATTACCTTTCTTCTGTTTGAGAAGCTGGCAGGAATGGATAAGATGAAAGTCCTGATGGGTGACGAAATACCAAAGGAGACTGAAAATCAAATCATGGAAGCTGCCAATAGGGTAGCGCAAGGTGAACCTGTACAATACGTGATAGGCGAGACTGATTTCTATGGATTGACGTTCAATATAGCAAAAGGAGCTCTTATTCCGCGTCCAGAGACTGAAGAACTGGTGGAGTGGGGTATCAACAGCCTAAGACAGGAAAAGCCCGTCAGAGGCAAAATCTTGGACATTGGTACTGGTTCTGGATGTATTGCCATATCAGTTGCCAAGAATACAGAAGCAACAGTAGAGGCATGGGACATAAGTGATGAAGCCCTCAGCATTGCCACAGATAATGCCAAGAAGAATGATGTTAAGGTCGATTTCCGTAAGGTTGACGTACTCAACTTCGTGCCTACTGACAATGATAGGGGAGAGTACCGTTGTATATTCAGCAATCCTCCATACATCTGTAACTCGGAATCTGAGGAGATGGAAAACAATGTACTCGACTATGAGCCACACATTGCTTTGTTTGTTCCTGACTCTGAGCCATTGCTCTTCTACCGCAAGATAGCAGAAATAGGAAAGGAGCTGCTAATGAATGACGGTATGTTGTTCTTCGAGATTAACCGTCGTTTTGGCAAGGAAACAGTGGATATGCTCACACACCTCGGTTACTCTGACATAAAACTTCGTCAGGACCAATTTGGAAATGACCGAATGGTTAAGGCAATAAATAGATGAATACTTACGTTTAATACATTATGAGAAAGTTATTTAGAAACATAATTATGGCTTTAGTTCCATTCTCACTGTTCTCAACCAATGTGAATGCAGAGGATAGTGACTGGAAAATCTATGCCTCTTATCATCATCCAACAAAAGCAATAAAGATTGGTTCGCTCTACTATACACTGGCAAATGGTGACATAAGTAAGGGTGAGCAAATGTACACATACAACAATCTTTATGTGTTCGATGAGGAAGATGAAAGCCTTGGCATATACGACAAGTCGAATGCACTGAGCGACCACGGAATATATGATATTGCATACAGCAAGGAAACACATAGCCTCATCATTCTCTACACCAACGGCAATATAGACATAATGAACATGAACGGTGGAGTTCATAACCTACCTGAGTTCAAGAACAAATCGTTTCAGGACAAGACAATCAACAGCATCAGCATTGCAGGAAATAAGGCATACATCTCACTAAACATCGGACTTGTGGTAATCAATATGAAAGATTACTACTACGAAAACTTGTATCAACTCAACGATGTCATTAAGGATGCCAAGATAAGTCAAAATAAGATATTTGCTCTTACATCCAAAGGTTCGTATGTAGGAAATAAAAAAGACAATCTCCTTGACAAGGAAAACTGGACATTCCTTACGAACGAGGAACTGAAGAATGATGAAGAGTACGCTAATGCTGTGAACGATAATGTGAACGACACAAGTGCACTCAACAAGGTATCGAAGTATATCCCCGACAGTCCTCTACGTAACTATGCTTATAAGCTCCATTTTGTTGGAGACAGACTCCTTGTGAGCGGTGGTAACTGGTATTACCCAGAATCAACCTACAAGGGAACTGCCATGTGGTATGAAGACGAAAGATGGAAAGCATTTGACGAAAAGGAAATATCTTCTGCCGACAAGACAAAATACTACAAAAACATTACAGATATTGCACAAGACCCTTACGATGTCAATCATCATTTTTTGTCTTCAAAAGGTGGTGGCTTGTTTGAGTTCAAAAACTTCAAGCTTATCAAGCATTATACTCTTAATAATTCACCTTTAAGAAGCATCATAAAAAATAATGACCAGTATTTGCGTATAGATGGTCTTCAATACGACAAAGACGGTAATCTGTGGATGCTAAATAGTGCAGTGGATACCATAATCCATATACTCACAAAGGATGAAAAGTGGATTAGCTATGTAAATAACAGTATCAAAAGATATCCTAATATGGATAAAACCATGATTGATTCCAAGGGATATGTATGGGTAAATAGCCGTAGAACCACTAATTATGATAATATTACTGGTGTGGCATCCAAAGCAGGTGTACTTATCATCAACACCAATGGCACTATCAACACTCAGAAGGATGACGAGGAAGTGTTTATCGCTGACTTCAAGAATCAGGATGGAACACAAATATCTCCTTCACCAGACATATGGTGGTGTGCTACCGAGGACATCGACGGTGCTGTGTGGATTGGTAATGACAGAGGCTTGTTCGTAGCATACGACACAGATAAACTGTTAAAAGGAACAAACACGCTCAATCAGATTAAGATTGCAAGAAACGACGGCACTAACCTTGCCGACTATCTTCTCTCAGGCGTAGAGATAAAGTGTATTGCAGTAGATGGTGGAAACCGTAAATGGATTGGTACTGCCACTAACGGTGTGTATCTCATAAGTGCTGACGGACAAGAGATAATAGAGCATTTTACCAAAGATAACTCACCACTTATCTCAGACAATATAAATGATATTGCCATCAATGGAAAGACAGGTGAAGTATTCTTTGCCACATACATGGGTCTATGTTCATACATGGGTAATGCCACTGACCCTTCAGACAGTATGGATGACAGCACACTCAAGGTTTATCCTAACCCTGTAAGACCAGAATACAATGGAGATGTAAAAGTCACAGGACTTATGTACAACTCTGACGTAAGGGTAGTAAGTGCTGCTGGCAAACTTGTCTATACTGGCAAGAGCGAAGGCGGTATGTTCACCTGGAACTGCTGTTATGACTCAGGCAAGAAATGTGGCTCAGGCATCTTCTATGTTCTCTGTACAGATGAGAACGGAAAGGAAGGAGCATGTGCAAAGATACTTATAGTGAGATAGAAAACAAAGACTTTCACACTTAACGAGACATCAATTCAGAATAATATGAAAAGACCATTTAGACGAGTTCGCCTAAATGGTCTTTTCTTAGTTCAGTACAGCCGTACTAATCGGAGATATAGAGGAAGCAATCTGTATGTGCGACCTATCAATGAAGTCTATTATCACTTCGTTTGGTAATGGTAACTCGATAAGTTCATCCGTAAAGAGGTTGGACTCATAATACACGTGCAGCCTGTACTTTCCGAGTTTATGCACCCACACCTTACTTGCGCTATAGTGATAACACTTCTCCTCATTCTTCTTCATAGTAATACCATGACGCTGTAGATAGAAGTCTTTTCCTCCTTCGGTCAATGCCTCCAACTTCACATACACACGTCCACATATCTCTGTATTGTGCGCCTTGAGAGTAATGCTAAAATCATTAGCATAAGCATTAAACATCAAGTCTGGCACTGTTATGCCTTCAAGTGTGATGTATGCCGTATTGGCAGTATCAGAGGATAGGATGATACCTTCATTGCTTATATCTGCCATTAGGTAGTTAGGAGTGCCAATACAAGTGCGTGCTTCTTTCCACTTACCATTGTCCTTGTACATAGGCACTATATTGTACTGTCCGGCAGTAATGTTCTTTGGAAAAACAATATCTAAAGTATCACAATATGTTGTGTCATCAACCTCCTCAAGTAGGAACTCATGCGAGTATGTATATAGAGGCATGACAAGTTGATTATTCTTAACGAGCATCAACGACACAGAGTCCTCATGAAGATTACAACCTACATTGCATAGGTCATTAGTGGCAATAGTGAATGAATCGTTCCTTCCGGCCTTCTGTATCAATGCTGATATATTCCTAAATACAAACAGATGATGCTCATTGGCATCTGAATCCTTTGTCTTTGGTTGTATGCCAAGAATGAATGACTGTAGTATGTTGAATCCATTCTCAGGAGTGCCTTTACCATAATTATAGTCATCAGCTGTCATGTTCTCTAATGTAGTCCAGTTGTCAGCCTGACCATCAGGATTACCAAGCATGATATGAAACTCGTCATCTTCATTATATCCGTCAATGACGAAAGCGTGACTATTATCCATGTTTGTACCCGAGATAAGTACAGGTCTTTTATTGGCAAGCTCATTCTTCAGCATCATCTGCATCTCATCGTATGTGTAGAAGTCACGATAGTATATCTGTGCACCCTTGTCATAACCGAAATTATTGACGAGAGCAATAGGTTGCCTGACAGATATAGCACCACTTGCATCCTTACCGTAACACATATTGACACTAATTCCACAGTCATACTGAAGTCTTGCAACTGCATCTGCCTGAATATCGTTATACTCTGTATGGTCATACTCATAGAGCATATTGTTCCAGTCATACACATGAGATGAAAAGTCTGAATATAGCGTTTCCTTACATCCGAGACTGTCTATATACTGGTTGCTCCCAATACCACGCTCAGGATAACGATAATAGTGCATCACCTGCGACATGGCAAGGGCTATACAGCCAGTAGGGCAGTGCTGACCTTCAATCACAGGAGTAAAGCGTTTATATGGAAGCTCATACTGATGCCACAGATTAGTCTTTGCCAACAGAGGCTTAACCTCACTTGGTAAGATTCCGGATATACTTATATCTACTGACCTGCTACGCACGTCAGCAGTAATGATGTCATCTGCATGAACCTTCTGTTTCACCACATGCATTCTGTCAGTCCTCACAAAGCGAGGATGCTCCGTAACGCCCCATTGCTGGGCATACGAAGCAGTAAAAAGCATTGATGATAATATGATTAATATATATTTCATATAAAGAGTTTTTCGTTTAATCAAAATTCATTTCATACTATTTGATGAAACTGTTTTTCGTCGCAAAGATAAATAATTTTTTACACTCATCACCATAATATCAATTATTATTCATACTTTTGTCACAAAGTCAAAAACATAAACGATATGAAGAAATTAGTTTTCCTTACTGGTGCAGGAATGTCCGCAGAGAGCGGTATAAGCACATTCCGCGATAGTGACGGCTTATGGGAGAAGTATCCAGTAGAGGCTGTAGCAAGTATTCAGGGATATATGAGAGACCCTGAACTGGTACAGAACTTCTACAACGAACGTCGTCGTCAGTTGCTCACAGTAAAGCCTAATGAAGGACACAAACTCGTAGCAAGTCTTGAGGACAGGTATGACGTGACAGTCATTACACAAAATGTAGATAACCTTCACGAAGTGGCAGGAAGCACAAAGATTATTCATCTTCACGGAGAACTGATGAAAGCCACTTCATCAGCTAATCCTAACGACCCTAATTGCATCGTCACACTTCCAAATGACCACCTCGACATCAAGATGGGTGACAAGGCAAAGGATGGAAGTCAACTACGACCATTCATCGTTTGGTTTGGCGAAAGCGTGCCAATGATAGAACCAGCAATAGAGGAAGTAAACAAGGCAGACATACTCGTAGTCATAGGCACTTCACTCAATGTATATCCTGCGGCAGGACTTCTCTCTTACACCAACAGTCATTGTAAAATATACCTCATCGACCCAAAGGATGTGAACTATGACCACCGTTTAGGCATCACACACATCAAGAAAGGTGCTTCGGAGGGTATGAAGGAGTTGATAGCTGACCTTAATCAACCTTAATGACCTTCCCCCAACCCCGTTCCTCCGTCGAGCAGTGCACTGCTCTCCCCTCATTTCGGGACAGAGAGACATTTAGTCTCTCTTCTGCGCCCTCATTCGCCTTTCAGGACGGGGAGTAGTTACCAAGGGAATAAATAATTATGAATTTTGAATTATTAATTTTTAATTTAATTTAGTGTTACTACCATACTTAAACAAAGACCTCATAGAGGCAGGATGTGACGAGGCAGGAAGAGGATGCCTTGCAGGAAGCGTATATGCTGCTGCAGTAATCCTTCCAAAGGACTATCACAATGATAAGTTGAATGACTCAAAACAACTCACCGCAAAGCAACGCTATGCCTTACGTGAAGAGATAGAACGTGACGCCATTGCATGGAGTCTCGGAATAGTCACAGCAGAGGAGATTGACAAGATAAACATACTCAAGGCAAGCATAACAGCTATGCACCGTGCAATAGATGGGCTTAAAACACGTCCAGAAGCGCTCCTAATCGACGGAAACCGTTTCTATGAATATAAGGACGCTGACGGAAATAAAGTGCCTCACACGACGATTGTGAAGGGTGATGGCAAATATCTCAGCATTGCAGCCGCAAGTATTCTTGCCAAGACATACCGTGATGACTATATGAAGGAGCTTCACAAGGAATATCCTTTCTATGGCTGGGACAAGAATGCTGGCTATCCTACCAAGGCTCATCGTCAAGGTATAAAGGAACATGGTACAACGCCATACCACCGCATGACATTTAACCTCCTTGGTGATGGACAACTCGAAATACCATTTGAGGATTGAACATCGTTTGAGCAGTCTTCAAACAATGTTCAAACAACGTTTAACAGGCATTTAACGACTACTTAATGAGCGTTAAATGCCTGTTAAATTGTAATAAGTTATAAAGTTATTTCTATTAGGATATTCTCAGATCCTACAATACAACTCTCATAATAACCATCGCCAGTAGTTCTTGGCTCACTTACTAAAAAGTCTAATGGTGATTAGACAACTGTCTTACGCCTTTTAGACAAGTGTCTAATTAGCATTAGACATTTGTCTAATAAGCGTAAGAAATCTTAACACTGTAAGTAATTGTTATTCATCAAATACAACAGTATCCTCATAACTGTCAAATTTCAGGTCTTCCGTTATTCCTATTTTGCGTAAGACACCAAGGATGTAGTTTTGTTCCTTTGGAGACAAAAGTACCTTTCCACTACGCAAAGCATAGTATGTGCTACGTGGATATCTGCTCATCATCAAAATCTTGAACCTGCGGAACTGGGTGGTAAGCATATGGTCTTGCATCTTGGTAAATCCACGTGCATAACGCTGTGGCATATTGTCACGATAGCGAGAACACTTCTCATCCTTGGAACATAAACGAGGGCTTATTAGTCGTAAGAAATCAGTACGACCAGCAAGCTCATAGTATGCCAACTGATGAAGGCAGGTTGATGCCAACGGACAATCGGAAAATGTACAAACGGAGTAGTTTGAAGGTAAATTGTCAAAGTTGATTTTATCCATAAACTTATCGTATTAGTTTATTTCTATGCAAATATAATGTTTTTTCATCAACTAAAAAAGAGGAACAAGACCGAAATCCTGTTCCTCTTCATTTTTATGATTATGTAAAGCTTCTTTTACTATTACATCATGCCGCCCATGCCTGGAGCACCCATTGGCATCTCTGGCTTATCTTCCTTAGCATCACAGATTACACACTCTGTAGTAAGGAACATACCAGCGATAGATGCAGCATTCTCAAGAGCTACACGTGTTACCTTAGCAGGGTCGATGATACCTGACTCACGAAGGTTCTCGTATGTATCCTTACGAGCATTGTAACCGAAGTCACCCTTCTGGTTACGTACCTTCTCAACAACTACTGAACCCTCAAGACCAGCGTTCTCTACAATCTGACGGAGTGGTTCCTCGATTGCACGCTTGATAATCTTGATACCAGTTGTCTCATCAGCATTCTCACCCTCAAGTCCTTCGAGGCACTCGATAGCACGGATAAGAGCAACACCACCACCAGGAATAGTTCCTTCCTCAATAGCAGCACGTGTAGCGCAGAGAGCATCGTCAACACGATCCTTCTTCTCCTTCATCTCTACCTCTGATGCAGCACCTACATAGAGAACAGCTACACCACCAGAGAGCTTACCGAGACGCTCCTGAAGCTTTTCCTTATCGTAGTCAGATGTAGAATTCTTGATTTCGTTCTTAATCTGATTGATACGTTCCTGGATAAGTTCCTTCTTACCCTTACCACCAACGATAGTAGTGTTGTCCTTAGAGATAGTAACCTTCTCAGCAGAACCCATCATCTCGATAGTTGCCTGCTCAAGCTTCAAGCCCTTCTCCTCTGATACAACTACACCACCTGTAAGGATAGCGATATCCTCGAGCATAGCCTTACGACGGTCGCCGAATCCTGGAGCCTTGACAGCACAAATCTTGAGCTGAGCACGGAGACGGTTAACTACGAGTGTAGTAAGAGCCTCTGACTCTACATCCTCAGCAATGACGAGGATTGGACGTCCTGTCTGTGCAGCTGGGTTGAGGATTGGAAGGAACTCCTGAAGGTTAGAAATCTTCTTGTCATAGATGAGGATGAGTGGGTTCTCCATCTCGCACTCCATCTTCTCTGTATTAGTAACGAAGTATGGAGAAAGATAACCACGGTCAAACTGCATACCCTCAACGACACCGATAGTTGTCTCACGACCCTTAGCCTCCTCGATAGTGATGACACCATCCTTAGAAACTTTCTTCATTGCATCAGCAATGAGCTTACCTATCTCGCCATCGTTGTTTGCAGATACAGTAGCAACCTGTTCAATCTTGTCATAGTTGTCGCCTACCTGCTCGCTCTGAGCCTTGATATGCTCAACAACCTTAGCAACAGCCTTGTCAATACCGCGCTTGAGGTCCATTGGATTAGCACCAGCAGCAACGTTCTTGAGACCGTTAGAGCAGATGCTCTGAGCAAGTACTGTAGCAGTTGTTGTACCATCACCTGCATCATCACCAGTCTTAGATGCTACAGACTTAACAAGCTGTGCACCTGTGTTCTGGAATGCATCAGAGAGTTCAATCTCCTTAGCTACTGTCACACCATCCTTAGTGATGTGTGGAGCACCAAACTTCTTTTCGATGATTACGTTACGTCCCTTAGGACCAAGTGTTACCTTTACTGCATTTGCAA
>ODAI012424109.1_pt1 | contig 31057 bp, 30 predicted proteins | sample 1539321 | NCBI WGS metagenome assembly ODAI01 (sample SAMN02144231, study PRJEB22623) | gut metagenome | biome: sheep rumen | host: Ovis aries | place: New Zealand
CAATACGGCACCGTTCATGGACATAGAAACGGACATCTTGTTCAAGGGGATACCACTGAAGAGCACCTTCATGTTCTCCTCGTTACAGATAGACACACCAGCCTTACCTACATCGCCCACCACACGAGCATTGTCGGGGTCGTAGCCCCGGTGGGTAGGCAGGTCGAAGGCAACAGAGAGACCCTTCTGACCAGAAGCCAGGTTGCGGCGATAGAATGCATTTGACTCCTCAGCAGTAGAGAATCCGGCATACTGACGGATAGTCCACGGGCGGAACGGATACATCATTGAATACGGACCACGGAGGAACGGTGGAATACCTGCTGTAAAATCGAGGTGCTCCATACCTTCAAGGTCTTCTTTCGTATATACAGGACGAACTTCAATATGCTCTGGAGTCTTCCAGTTAGGCGTAATGTTGTTCTCCTTCAGCCAGGCATTACCATCCTTGGCCTGAATGCCGGCATAAATATCGATGTCTTTGAATTGTTTTCTCATCTTTCTTTCCTCCTAACATTAAATACCTAACTTCTGATTGTACTCCTTCAAAGTTTCAAGCACATTGCACTTCACATGAATGAAGTTCTCAATGCCGGCAGCCTTCAAGTCTTCCATGCAAGCAGGTGCACCAGCAACAACAAACATGGCACGACCATTCAGATACTGGAAGGCAGGAACAGCATATTCAGCATACTCGTCATCGCTTGAGCAGATAACCACGATGTCGGCTTTAGCCTCAAGAGCAGCATCAACACCTTCTTCAACGGTCTTGAAACCAAGGTTATCAATCACCTTGTAACCAGCACATGCGAGGAAGTTGCAAGAGAACTGTGCGCGAGCCTGGCGCATGGCAAGATTACCGATGGTCAACATAAATGCTGTAGGAACCTTGGTCTCCTCCGTATGGATGCGCAGGTCTTCAAAGTCAGCAGCCAAACGAGTGCTTTCTATCTTCTTAAATGCCGGCTCCTCTTCTTGGTGACAGCAGCAGCATTTCTGTGCGCGCTTTCCTTCACTCTTCTCTGTAAAATTCGGGAACTGATTAGTTCCAAGCAGGAATTCCTTACGCTTGGCAGCATCACCGTGGCGCTTCACATTGGTAGCATTGATGTCATCTTGAACACTTCCGGCCTTCACAGCAGCGAGGAAACCACCCTCTTCCTCCACTTTGAGGAAGATCTTCCAACCTTCAACAGCGAGGCTATCGGTGAGATGCTCGATATAATATGAACCTGCTCCCGGGTCAACCACATTATTAAAATGGCACTCTTCCTTGAGCAAGAGTTGCTGATTGCGGGCAATACGCTCCGAGAACTCTGTCGGCTCCTCGTAAGTAACATCAAACGGTGTAACCACCATTGAGTGAACGCCTCCAAGGGCAGCACTCATTGCCTCTGTTTGAGAGCGCAACAGGTTAACATAACTGTCGAACAAGGTCTGGTTGTACTTAGATGTAACAGCATTGACACACATCTTGCATGCACAGTCACACTTGGGCTCATACTGCTTCACGATCTGTGCCCAAAGCATACGAGCGGCACGGAACTTGGCTAATTCCATGAAATAGTTTTCAGAAACGCCCATGTTGAACTTGATTTTCTTGGCTGCAAGATCAACATCAACACCTGCATCCACGAGTTGCTGCAGATATTCATTACCCCAAGCCAAGGCATATCCCAGTTCCTGAACGATGTAGGAACCTGCGTTGTTCAGAGAAACGGTGTTCACACTGATGCAACGGAAATTGGGATATTCCTTCCATGCTTCCACAAGTTGTGGACCGAATGCAAGTGCGGATGTAACATCCTTACCCTTCATCACCATCTTTTCCATTGGGTCGAAGTTGACCGAACCAACCACTTTCTCCTTGTCATATCCCTTCTTCTCGAAATAGGCAGTGAGGATCTGAGTCAGTTCCAGAACATGGCTCTGGCAAGTGTGGAAGTTAACTTCAACAACATCGCAAAGAATACCATCAAGCAGTTGATCAACGAATTCAGCACTGACCTTATTACCCGGAATACGGAATCCCAATGAATCAATACCCTTGTTCAGGATATCCAAGGCTTTTTTGTTTGCCTCCAGAGCATCCTCAGCGACTACTTCCTGGCGGATGTACCACGTGTTGTCATCCTTTTTGTTACCTCGTACGAAGGGGAACTCTCCCGGAAGTGAATCGGGAGTCTTCAGTTTCAGCACATCTTCTCTACGATAGAAAGGCTGTACGTTAAAACCTTCATTGGTTCTCCATACCAGACGTTTGTTGAAGTCAGCGCCTTTGAGGTCCACTTCAATTTTGTCCAACCACTCTTGGGTGGTAGGAGCCTTAAACTCGGTAAAGAGTTTTTCCTTACTGTTAGACATAGTTTGTGTATTATTAAAAAGTTGAATAAGTTAATGTCATAAAAAGAATAAAGTCTTTTCAGGTATATTCGTTTAAACGCTGCAAAGTTATACTATTTTTTTGAGATAAACGCATCTTCCATGAAGAATTTTACAAGAAAACATTAAAAATTCAAAAACTTTAGGATTGCAGAAAAATAATCGCCAAAAAATTCGTTGAATGGGTATTTTATGCGTACCTTTGCACCCAAATTCGGCTGTTGCAAAGCAGCCGATTCATTTGCGTTAAAAGTTATGAATTGGTTAACAGACATATTTACGAGCACCGATTCTGTGGCACACATCGTGCTGCTCTACTCTATCGTCATCGCTACAGGAGTATTATTAGGAAAGATAAAGGTTGGAGGAATCTCGCTGGGAGTAACTTTCGTACTCTTTGCAGGAATTTTAGCCGGCCATATCGGTTTTACCGCTCCTACAGACATTCTCACATTCATACAAGAATTCGGTCTGGTTCTTTTTGTTTTCATGATTGGTTTACAGGTGGGACCAGGATTCTTCGAGAATTTCGGAACAGCCGGTGTCAAGTTGAACGTGTTGTCCATCATCGGTATTATCTTGAATATAGTTGTCATGTTTATCTGCTATTATTCATTCTTCGACACCTCCGACCCGCGCAACTTGCCCATGATGATAGGAACATTGTTTGGTGCCGTTACCAATACCCCCGGTTTAGGTGCCGCCAACGAGGCTCTTGACAGTCTGCCCTTGTTCAACGGCGACACACCTCAGATTGCTTCAGGTTATGCGTGTGCCTATCCACTCGGAGTGCTGGGTATTATCGGAGCCACCATTGCGATAAGGTATATCTGCGGTGTTAAACTGGAAAACGAAGAAAGACGCCTTCAAGCGCAGGAAGCGGACAACGCCAATGTGAAGCCATACCGATTGAGACTGAAGGTAACAAACACATATCTGGAAGGAAAAAGCATGCTTCAAGTGCATAATTTTCTGAACCGCGACTTTGTCTGTTCACGTATTCTTCATGACGGTCATGTAAGCATTCCTAACAGAGACACCATATTCCATATAGGAGATCAACTGAACATCGTTTGCGCAGAGGCAGATGCGGAAGCCATCATTGCTTTCATCGGTCCAGAAATAGAGATTGACTGGGAGCAGACAGACCAGCCTATGGTGAGCAGACGCATTGTCATCACAAACCCATCGATTAACGGAAAAACGCTGGGGAAGATGCATTTCTCAAGTGTTTATGGTGTCAACATCACCCGTCTGACCCGCCAAGGCATTGATCTTTTTGCCAGTGCAGGACTGCCATTGCAGATTGGAGACCGCATCATGGTAGTGGGACAAGAGGATGCAGTGAATCGTGTTGCCGACCTAATGGGTAATTCCTTACGCCGTCTTGATGCCCCGAATATCGCAACCATTTTCATTGGCATTATCATCGGCATCATTTTCGGCTCACTTCCATTCACCATCCCAGGCATGCCAGTACCTCTGAAACTGGGTATTGCCGGTGGACCGCTCATCATTGCCATTCTGATTGGACGCTATGGCTACAAGATACATCTGGTTACTTATACCACCACCTCTGCCAATATGATGCTCAGGGAAATCGGTCTGGTACTGTTTCTGGCAAGTGTTGGCATCAAAGCAGGTAATGGATTCTGGGAAACGATCGTCGCCGGAGACGGACTTCTATATGTACTATCAGGATTCTTGATAACGACCATTCCAGTGTTCATCATAGGAATCATCGCAAGAAAGCGTTACAGGTTCAACTATTTCACCATCATGGGTATGCTGGCAGGAACATACACCGACCCGCCTGCACTGGCTTACGCCAATAGCGTATGTTCCAAGGAAGCCCCGGCACTTGGTTACAGCACGGTATATCCCTTGTCTATGTTCCTGCGCATATTCACAGCACAGTTGATTGTGCTGCTCTGTTGCGGATAAATTAAAAACAATATTATATAATAATCATGAAAAGAATCCTTTTATCACTGACTGTATTGCTTGGCACTACGACGATGTTTGCACAAGGAGCAAAGAACATCAAGATCAACGAAGTGCTGACCAACAATACCGCCAGTATGCAGGATGAATTTGGAGTGCATCTGCCATGGGTGGAACTTTCCAACGTGTCGTACACAACGTACAACATCAGGGGAATGTTCATAACAACCGACCGCAGTGTGCTCGACAATTCTCTCTCTGCCCCCAAGCGCATTAAAAAGATGTGTCCCATTCCCAACGGGGATGAGCGCACATTAATGTCTGGACACGCCCATTTGCTCCTATTCCTTAATTCTAATCCCGCTAAAGGTGCTATGCATCTTAGCGTTCCCGTCGATGCGGAGAAGCCCTTATGGATTGCGCTCTACGACGGAAACGGTGTCGATCTGATTGACTCTGTCACAGTTCCCGTGCTTGCTGAAAACAAATCGTTTGCAAAAACGAAAAAGGACTGGACCGTAAAAGCCCCCGAGGCCGTAACCCCTGGTATCAGCAACTTTATTGAAGTGAACGAGTCGAGAATCGCAGAACTTAAACGTGACGACCCATACGGATTTGGTATTACGCTTCTCTCTATGGGCATTGTGTTCGCTTGTCTGGCACTTCTCTACGTATTCTTCAGCATTCTCGGAAAGTTCATGGCCAAGAAAGACAAAGAAAAGAAAAAGTCGGGCAATCCGGAAGGCTGGGTGAAGAAGGCACGTATGCCGATTGCCGCCAAAGACTCCAAGATAAAACTGGAAAAAACTTCCGAGCAAGAAGACATGGATATCTACATGGCAGTGATCAGTATGGCTCTGAAAGAGTATCTGGACAACATCCACGATGACGAGAGCGGTATCATTACCATTCGTCCGCACCATACGATGTGGAACAATGAACTGAATAATAAATAATGTATCAATAATAAAAAGAAAAATGGACAAGTATCAATATAAAGTGAACGGCATCGACTATGACGTGGAAATAGAAGATGTTGATGGCAGCATCGCAAAAGTAAAAGTGAACGGAAAATCGTTCGAAGTAGAACTCAAAGAACCTGTAAAGGCCAAGCCCAAGGTGAGCAAGGTTACTCCAGTTGCTCCTGCTGCAGCCGCTGCTGCTACAAGCACACCGGCTCCAGTCCAGGCCAAAGCGACTGCCAATCCTGGTTCAGGAACAAAGGTATCTGCCCCGCTACCCGGTACGATTACAGAGATTAAGGTGGCCGTTGGACAGGCTGTGAAGGCTGGCGACACCGTTGTCATCCTGGAAGCCATGAAAATGCAAAACAACATTGAAGCAGAAAACAGCGGAACCGTTACATCCATTCTTGTCAACAAAGGCGACACAGTTATGGAAGGCACTGCCCTGCTCACCATCGGATAAAATATAAAAACGACATAGGAAAATGACTTTTGCAGAATTTATCATATCCAACTTCAATGAGTTCCTCACGTATACTGGCTTTGCCAATCTTACGATACCGAACCTCATTATGATAGCAGTAGGTGCTTTCTTCATCTGGCTTGCCATCAAGAAAGACTTTGAACCACTGCTGCTCGTTCCCATCGGACTTGGAATCATCCTTGGCAACATCCCGTTTCGTGCCGATGCCGGACTTGAAATAGGCCTCTATGAAGACAACTCCGTGCTGAATATCTTCTATCAAGGTGTGAGACAAGGATGGTATCCCCCACTCATCTTCCTTGGAATCGGTGCTATGACCGACTTCTCCGCACTGATTGCCAACCCAAAACTGATTCTGATTGGTGCAGCAGCCCAGTTTGGTATTTTCGGAGCATACATGCTTGCACTTGCATTGGGATTTGAACCGAACCAGGCAGCAGGTATTGCCATCATCGGTGGTGCCGACGGACCAACGGCCATCTTCCTTTCTTCAAAGACGGCTCCCAACCTAATGGGTGCCATTGCGGTTTGCGCTTATTCGTATATGGCACTGGTTCCTGTAATCCAGCCATTCGTAATGCGCATGATGACTACCAAGAAAGAGAGGCTTATCCGTATGAAACCAGTTAGAAATGTCAGCCAGACAGAACGCATCCTGTTCCCGATCATCGGTCTGCTCATGACAACTTTCATCGTTCCTTCTGGTCTGCCACTGCTTGGAATGCTCTTTTTCGGCAATCTGCTGAAAGAATCTGGTAAGACCACACGTTTGGCAAAGACTGCTGGCAATGCCTTGAACGACATCGTCGTGATGCTGCTGGGTCTGACCGTAGGTTGCTCCACACAAGCCAGCGAATTCCTTACGCTGAACACCATCTATATTTTTGCCATCGGAGCAGGTGCCTTCTTCGTTGCCACGATGAGTGGAGTCGGCTTCGTGAAAATCATGAATCTGTTCTTGCCGAAAGGAAAGAAGATTAACCCGCTGATTGGTAATGCGGGTGTGTCAGCCGTACCAATGGCTGCCCGAATCTCGAACAATCTCGGTCTGGAATATGACCGTCACAATTTCCTGCTCATGCACGCCATGGGTCCGAATGTGGCAGGTGTTATCGGTTCAGCAGTAGCCGCAGGTGCTCTTCTCGGATTCCTGCAATAAGCAATACGGGGACAGTACCCTGTAAAAAACAACCGGCGCGGCATTCAAAGAGAATAACACATTCTTATCTTTGTGTATCTCTCTTTGAATGCCGCTTTTTTATGGCTAAAACTCCATACAATCCGGTCACGAAAGAACAGGTTGAATAGATATGAAAACGCAAATAGTGGCCTCAGAATGCTCTGATATTAAAAATTAATTGTATCTTTGCAAAGAATTATCAGAAACCACGTGGAAATGAAAATGATGCAAGGAAGGCCCAAAATGGCAATTATTGATTCCAACACACTCAGCGTGATGGGATTGAGAAGTTTATTGCAGGAAGTAATGCCCATCGTCACTGTGGACTATTTCAACACCTTTGACGAACTGCTGGAGAATGAGCCAGAACAATATTTTCATTATTTCGTTGCCATGAACATCCTGCTCGACAACCTGCCTTTCTTCCAGGAACACCAACGAAAAACCATCGTGCTCATTGCTTCCCATAACACACAGATATGCAATTTCCACTGCCTGCGCATCAATGTTCCCGAAAAGGAATTATTGAAATCTATTCTCGCCATGGTGCAAGGCGCCCATCCCCATGGAAAGAACATGCCTTCTATGCCTCAAGTATTGCAGAAAAAGATATTGTCAAACCGAGAACTTGAAGTGCTTTCGCTCATTGTGCAAGGCTTCATCAACAAAGAAATTGCCGACAAATTAAATATTGGACTGGCCACAGTCATCACACATCGCCGCAACATCATGGACAAATTGGGGATGAAAAGCGTAAGTGCCCTCACCATCTATGCGGTGATGCACGGCTATGTTGACATCAACAAGATATAGGAAATACTGCTTTAAAACGAGATTAGGCGCAGCCCAAGCACCACTTACATATCTTTCCTTACAGTTTTACGGAACTGATGTCCACCAAATTGTTCACAATAGCATAAATCGTGAGACCAGCCGGACTGTGTATCTGCAGTTTCCGTGCGATATTCCGGCGGTGAGTAATCACTGTATTGGTCGAGATGCACAGATGATCGGCTATCTCCTTGTTCGTCATTCCCTGAACAAGACTCACGATGACATCCTTCTCCCGGTCGCTGAGCGCCTCACTACTTTCAGGAGTCTGGTTTATCATTTTGGAAATATTCACTGAGACATCGTTCTGCCGCAACTTTTTCTCGAGCATTCTAATCGTCGGAATAAAAATATAATCTTCCACTTTTGCATGTTGACCAAGCCACTCTTCATTCTTGTAGAGATCGTACAGCACTGCCATCAGGCGATTGTTGCGTTGCGGGTCAGAGGGCAGATACTTGATAATGATATTCTTCAGTTCTCGCAGTTTCTGCGTTGTTTGCCCATGGTGCTTGGAGAAAGTCTCAATATCATAGTCACCCGTAGATTCTCCTTTCAGCAGTTTATCTACGTAAGGAAACACATTGTGCTCCTCATATTTCATGTGGCTTCTGATTTCCTGCGCATAACGATCATACATTTTCATGATTAACCGTGCAAGATTATCATTCTCGTCCAGTGCCTCTTGCAGTTCCTCTCGAATCTCTGACAATTGGAAATTCAGGAAATACTCATGAGATGCTTTCAGATAATGCAGCAACGTCGGAACCGACATGCGGCTTGTATCTTCTGACACACTATAGCCATTAACGGAAAAATTCACAATCGCAAGGAATGTATAAGCATCCACTCCCTGATCTTCGCAAACCTCTCTGACGCTTTTGTCGCCAAAACCGAGATTGATCCCGAAACGTCCCAAACTCTCCAGCAAACTGTAGTTGTCTGCAATCAAATGAACCATTTTATCCTCTGGCTCATACAATTTCTGATTTCTCATCGCACTGTATTTTATTTTGCAAAAGTACGAAAAAGAAATGAAAGACAAACAGAATGGTGCGTTTTTTTATGCAATTTAAAACTCCCACATGCAATTAATGATACTTTTGAAAACCAATAGTGCCCCTTCACTGGTGACACAGACACCCACTACAGATGACAGAGAAAACGGCTGTGCTACGCATACATTATATATTATTAATGCCTGTGAACGGATGTCCACAGGCATTAATACATAAAAAATATTCTTTTTTTACGCTTGCTGTTTATTTTGCATAGGCAACTGAGCGTGTCTCGCGAATCACGGTAATCTTAACTTGTCCAGGATAAGTCATTTCATTCTGAATCTTTGTTGCGATTTCTCCAGACAGTGCTTCGGTCTCTTTGTCATCCATCTTGTCTGCACCTACGATTACGCGGAGTTCGCGTCCAGCCTGGATGGCATACGTCTTCGTAACACCAGGATAACTCATGGCTATCGCCTCCAAGTCATTCAGTCGTTTGATATATGCCTCCACAATCTCACGACGTGCGCCGGGACGTGCTCCAGAGATAGCATCGCATACCTGCACAATAGGAGCCAGCAGCGTGTTCATCTCCATCTCATCATGGTGGGCTCCGATTGCATTGCAGATATCAGGCTTCTCCTTATACTTCTCTGCAATCTTGGCACCATAGAGAGCATGAGGCAACTCGCTCTCCTCGTCTGGCACCTTACCAATATCGTGCAACAGACCGGCACGCTTGGCTTTCTTGGGATTCAATCCCAGTTCTGATGCCATGACAGCACAAAGATTTGCCGTCTCACGAGCATGCTGCAACAAGTTCTGTCCATAACTGCTGCGATATTTCATCTTACCAATGATGCGAATCAACTCTGGATGCAACCCATGGATACCGAGGTCAATGGCGGTACGCTTACCCGTCTCCACCACTTCATTCTCAATTTGCTTCTTCACCTTGGCCACAACTTCCTCAATGCGGGCGGGATGTATACGACCGTCAGCCACCAACTGGTGGAGTGCCAAGCGGCAAACCTCACGGCGAATAGGATCAAATGCCGAGATAACAATTGCTTCAGGAGTGTCGTCAACCACGATTTCCACACCTGCCGCAGCCTCCAATGCTCTGATATTTCGTCCTTCGCGTCCGATGATTCTACCCTTCACCTCATCGTTGTCGATATGGAAAACACTCACGGAATTCTCTATTGCAGTTTCGGTGGCCACACGCTGAATGGTCTGGATAACGATTTTCTTTGCCTGTGCATTTGCATTCAGTTTGGCTTCGTCAACAATCTCGTTGATATAACTTGCTGCATCCGTGCGTGCCTCATCTTTCAAACTCTCTACAAGCCGGTTTTTAGCCTCCTCTGCGCTCAAGCCAGACAATTCCTCCAACTTAGCACGCTCCTGCAATTGCATTTTCTCCAGTTCCTCCTGCTTCACTTGCAGCAGTTTCTTCTCGTTATCAACACGCTGTTGCTGCTGTTCCACATCCTGCTTTCTGCGCGACAATTCATCCTGACGCTGGTTAAGGCTTATCTCGCGCTGCTTCAGGCGATTTTCGTTCTGCTGAATCTTCTGGTTTCGCTGTTGAACTTCTTTTTCAAGTTCCGATTTTTTATTAAGGAATTTTTCCCTGACTTCCAAAAGTTTTTTCTCTTTCAGTACTTCTGCTTCCTTATTTGCTGCGGCTAACATTTCATTATACTTGCCAGTTGCAACATAACGGAAAACCAAATATCCGCAAACACCGCCTATAATCAGGCCTGCCACTGCGATAATAATCATTAAACTCATTGTTGTTCTTTATTGTATGTTAATATTCTCTATAATACTGCCTCGATTTCCTTTGTCAGCCTCTTGAGAATATCATCATACTCGCTCGTGTCGTTATGCCCTTTTTCACTTTCATACTTCAGGGCGATTACCAACATGGCAGCATACAGTATTTCCTTTTCGCTCTTCTTTCCTTTCAGAAGCCCGGAATAGGTGTTTACTGTATCATTGATAAGTTTCGCAGCGTTACGATAATAGATTTCTTCATCGCGGTTTACCTTTACCGCCATGTCAGTATCGTAAAGATGCAATCTTATGTGTAATTTGTCGTTCTCTTCAGCCATTGCCAGGAATTGTTTTCACTTCTGCTGCCATGCAGCATCCGTCATTTTTCACTCAGCAGTGTAATACATTTGTCAACCTCTTTAATCATGGATGCCAGCCGTTTTTTTGCCGAATCGACGTCGCCGTCGGTGATTTCCACCATCCTTGCCATTTTGAGGCTGTTATAGTCCTTCTGAGCCTGATCCAATTTTTCCTTTAACTCTTTAATCTCCGCATCACGCGAATCCACCATTGCATAAAGATCCTCATTCTCCTTTTTCACCTCTTGGTGTTGGAGAATCATCTGCCTCATGCGGGTAGTGAAAAGGGTTAATATCTTATTGTCTTCGCCCATCCGGAAATAATTTGTGGCAAAGTTAATAAAATATTCTGATACCACAAAATTTATCCAACGAAAAACGCTAATTATTTATCAGCAACGGGCTTTGGCTCCTTTTTTGCGAGCATTACCACCTGATATACGAAATCGGTCACCCACTTTTGAGAGAAGCCGAGCCGCTTGTTATATTGACGGATGGCAGCCACGGTCTTCAAGACACCGGCATCGGTGAAATCATTCTTTGTGAAGATGTCGTTCACGGTCTTCTCCGTCAGTGTATAGATTACTTTCTTGAAGAATGAAGGAACACGGAGTTTGAATTTCATCAAATTGCCCGTGAGCATCATAATGTCCTGAGAAAAGTTCTGGAACTGAATAAGATATGTCTGCACATCCTGCATCTTCCGGCAGTTCTTATTCACGCTCTGGTCTATCTCTTTGAAGAACAGGTCGTCAACCTTATACAAATCGCGCAACATTTTGCGGCAATGGACTTTTTCGCCTACACCAAGTTTATTCTTTACGGTAGGAACCCGCAATGTGGTTTTAAACATCCTCAAGTCAGGCAACATGGCCAGATTCGTGATGCTGGCACTTTCTGCAATTGCAGCCTGAAAATATACCCTTACGAGTGTCATGAAATCCTCCATGCCACCAGTTTTCTGTTCACTGGAATTGTTACGTCTGAAAATCTTGTCAAATATTCCCATTTCTTGTATAATCTTAAATAAAACGTTTGCAAAAGTACACCTATTTTGTCAAAAAACAAAATAATTTTTGATTATTATGGATATTCTTATTATCTTTGCATAAAATTTTGCAATTATGAAAGGAATCGTATTAGCAGGAGGAAGTGGAACGCGCCTCTACCCGATTACGAAAGGTATCAGCAAGCAGTTGATACCTATCTTTGATAAACCTATGATTTATTACCCGATTTCTGCATTAATGTTGGCAGGAATCAAAGACATACTCATCATCTCAACACCATACGACCTGCCCGGCTTTAAGCGGTTGCTTGGTGACGGATCAGAATTGGGTGTTCATTTTGCATATGCAGAACAACCCAGCCCCGACGGGCTTGCTCAAGCATTTATCATTGGCGAGGATTTTATCGGCACCGACGCCTGCTGTCTGGTCCTCGGTGACAACATCTTCCATGGCGCAGGCTTTACTTCTTTGTTAAAACAAAGCGTAATCGATGCTGAGCAACATGGAAAAGCAACAGTCTTTGGCTATTGGGTTAACGACCCGGAACGCTATGGTGTCGCCGAGTTTGACCAAGAAGGGAAATGCCTTTCCATCGAAGAGAAGCCAAAGAATCCCAAAAGCAACTATGCTGTTGTGGGCCTTTATTTCTATCCCAACAGTGTAGTCAGCATTGCCAAGCAAATCAAGCCGAGTGCTCGAGGTGAGTTGGAAATTACTTCCGTGAATCAAGAGTATCTCAAAAAAGGAGAATTGCAAGTAAAACCATTCCAGCGCGGCTTTGCGTGGTTGGACACTGGAACTCATGACAGCCTGTCAGAAGCAAGCACATTTATTGAAGTTATTGAAAAGCGCCAAGGACTGAAAATCGCCTGTTTAGAGGAAATAGCCTTCAAACGCGGGTGGATTACCGCAGACAAATTGCGGGAAGTGGCAGCGCCGATGGCAAAAAACGATTATGGGAAATATTTATTGATGCTGGCCTCCAAGTTTTCAAACGGACAATAAACAAACATAACACGTACAATTATAAATATATAGAAGTGCCATCAAGACACGAATTTCTTAAGGTGTAATTAAACAAAACAAGAATATGATTGAAGAAGCAAACAACATTCAAACCGAGATTATCGAAGAAGAAACCTCGTCATTTAATTTTGGATCCATTTACAAAGCGCTAATCCTGAACTGGTATTGGTTCTTGCTGTCGCTCATCATCTGTATGGGAGCGGCATTCTTATACTTGCGCTACACCACCCCCAACTACAATGCATACGCCAAGATGCTGATCAAAGACGATGATGGCGGACGCAGAAGAAGCACGGGACTTCAGAGTATGGAAAACCTGGGACTAATGACACAAAGCCTTGGCATCCAGAATGAAATGCAGGTTCTTTCATCAAGTATTCTGGCAGCAGATGCCGTGCGCGACCTGAAACTTTATGTCAACTACTATCTGGAAGGCCGCGTAACTGGCAACATACTTTATAAGGACCAGCCGATTACCGTGGATATTGATCCCGAACACCTGGAGAGACTCAACTCCCCCGTCAATCTTTCAATCACCAGGGTGGGCAACAAATATGAGGTAACAGGCGTATACAATGTGCCGTTAGACGAGTACAACATGCGTGGTCCGTACGGAATCAAGCGCACCATCACGCAGTTTCCTACAATGATTCGCACCAATGCTGGATATATCACGTTTAATGCCACAGGAAAGAACCTGTTGCCCGAAGGCAGAACTATGCGTGTCAGCATCTGTTCTCCGCGCATGATGGCTGGCAAATATGCCGGATCACTTTCTGTTTCTCAGAAAACGGAAGAGTCTTCCGTGCTCACTCTTTCTCTTGTTGATCAGGTTCCACGTCGTGCTATGGATTACCTGAACCAATTGGTTGTATGCTATAACCGACAGGCTAATGCCGACAAGAATGAAGTTGCCGTGCGTACAGAAGAGTTTATCAATGAGCGTCTGACCAAGATCAATGGAGAATTAGGTAGCACAGATGGTGCTTTGGAGAGTTACAAGCGCCGCAATCGTTTGGTGGAACTGAAGACCGATGCTCGCGAATCATCCGCCAACGCATCTGCCTACGAGCAAAAACTCAATGATATCAACACTCAAATCGCATTGATTGACGACGTATCAAGTGCCGTCAACACATCTAATCGCTCTCAGTTGCTCCCAACAGTGGGCTTGCAGGATGCTTCTGCCAATCAGTTGATCAACGAGTACAACAAAATCGCGATGGATCGTAACAGGTTATTACGTACTGCGGCAGAGAACAGCCCAATCGTTGAACCACTGACTGAGCAACTTGATGAAATAAACAGCAGCATAAAACAATCGCTGGCGCAGGCACGTCGCAACGCCATCATTCAGCGCAATGCCATTGCCACTCAGCACGGGCAATACACAGGAGAAATCAGTCGCACGCCAGAACAAGAGCGTATTCTGACACAGATCGGTCGTCAGCAAGAAGTGAAGAGCGGTCTTTACCTGATGCTTCTCCAGAAACGTGAGGAGAACTCTATTTCACTGGCAGCGACTGCCGACAAGGGAAAGTTAATTGAATTGCCAAAGTTCGGAGGTAAGGTCAGCCCTAACAACCGGATGATTTATATTATAGCCCTGGCAATAGCACTGTTGCTTCCAAGTCTTATCATCTTCCTCATCAGTTTCTTCAGGTATCGCATTGAAGGTCATGAAGATGTTGCCAAACTTACACCGCTGCCCATTCTGGCTGATGTGGCCGTTGCCAGCGATTCCGCAAAGTCAAAGGCAGACATTGTGGTTCATGAGAACAAGAACAACCAAATGGAAGAGATTTTCCGCTCTATGCGTACCAATCTGCAATTCATGCTTTCAGAAGGACAGAAGGTTATCATGTTTACATCGAGTACCTCTGGTGAAGGAAAAACCTTCAATGCGGCAAACATTGCAGTCAGTTTTGCATTGCTGGGAAAGAGAGTCATTCTGGTGGGACTGGATATCCGCAAGCCACGTTTGGCAGAACTGCTGGAAATCAAAGACCATCATCACGGTATCACCCCACTGCTCACTCACAGTAATCCCACGGTAGATGACGTGAAAGCACAGATATTGTCTTCTGGCATTAACGAGAACCTCGACACACTGATGGCAGGTCCGATTCCCCCCAACCCTGCTGAGTTGATTGCCCGTCCTTCATTAGACATCGTAATGAATATTCTTCGCGACCTCTACGACTATGTTATCGTCGACACCGCTCCTGTTGGATTGGTAACCGATACGCTTCAGATATCACGTGTTTGTGATGTCACCGTATTCGTGTGTCGTGCTGACTATACGCCAAAGAGCAGTTTCCAACTGGTTAACAGTCTGGCTGCAGAGAAGAAACTTCCCAACATGGCTGTCGTTATCAATGGCATTGATATGTCTAAGAAGAAATACGGCTATTACTATGGATATGGAAGGTATGGAAAATACGGACGATACGGATACGGCAAGTATGGTTATGGAAAATATGGGCGATACGGCTCCTATGGACGTTATGGTTACGGACAATATGGCCACGGTGGATATGGAGCCGGCCAGTACGGCAACTATGGCCAATATGGTAACTATGCCAACAGCCGTTATGGAGAAAAGAACGACGACAGTGTAAAAAGATGATGAATGACGATTGCAGTAGACTTTGATGGTACCATAGTAGAACATGCGTACCCTAAAATAGGGCGTGAGATACCATTTGCGGTAGAAACGCTGCACATGCTCCTGAAGGATCATCACAAACTGATTCTCTGGTCAGTAAGAGAAGGAGAATTGTTGGATGATGCTGTCAATTGGTGTCGCGATCACGGCATAGAGTTTTATGCCGTGAATCGCGATTATCCAGAAGAGGAGCAGGAAAAGAACAACCATTTCTCAAGAAAGTTGAAAGTTGACCTGTTTATTGATGACCGCAATGTGGGCGGATTACCTGACTGGGGAGTCATCTACGACATGATAAAACATGGCAGGACATGGCAGGACATCATGCACGACAGGCAAGGAACCAACAATCAACCTCCAAAAAAGAAGCACTGGTGGTCACGCTGACCCCAGTGCTTCTTTTTTTATCTCAACATTTGCTTATTACAGCAACACGCTATAAGGAATTGTGATGAGGAACACCATCACGCGTGCAACCAAGAAGAAACCATTAATATGCGTTATCATCACCTTTGACAACATCACGTATGGTTTTCAGGATAATGGACACATCCAGCCACATACTCCAGTGTTCGATATACCAAATGTCCATCTCTACCCTTCGGGCCATATCATCAACGGTCTTCGTTTCGCCCCTCAATCCATGGGTTTGCGCCCATCCGGTAATACCAGGTTTCACGTAATGCCGAACCATGTAATCCCCTATTCTGGCACTGTAGTATTCCGTATGTGCCAACATATGAGGGCGAGGGCCTACAACACTCATCTCCCCTTTCAGCACATTGATAAACTGTGGGAGTTCATCGATATTCGCATGTCTGAGTATTTTCCCCCATTGCGGAACACGCGGATCGCCTTTCGTTGCCTGCAGGTTGTCTGCATCGGCATTCATTTTCATGGAGCGGAATTTATATACCCAGAAATCTTTTCCGTCATATCCAGTCCGTTTCTGCTTAAAGAACACCGGACCAGGCATTGTTATTTTCGTCACAAGAGCCACAATCAGATAGACAAACGGGAAAACCAGGCAGAGGAAAGGAATCGTAATAACCAGATCGAAGACTCGTTTCTTAATGCGATTCATCACATTCATCAATGGTTCATTATACTGAGCCAGCACATAAGCATTGCCAAATTCCATGGGTACGGTATGCCTCTCCTTGCTTGAATAACTCTCTGGAACATAGTAAACCCTCACCACCTGCTGTTCGCATTCTGTTAGCAACAGGTTAAGCCAGTTGTCATCGTATTTCTCCACCATGGACAGGAACAATTCATCAGTCTGCCGATTCTGAATAAAAGGCAACAGGTTTTCCAAAGGCATCACGCCGTCCTTTACAGTATTTCCGAACTCTCCTACTATCTCATAACCATTCCATCCGTCTTTCATCTCTGCTTTTACAGAATCCATCATCACGCCATGACCCACTAGTACGGCACGCGAAATGTCATGCCCGGATTTTCTGATATAATGCAATATCTTTCGCAGGAACATTCTTTCTATGGTAAGACACACAAAGGCGATGGCAAACACAGTCATAGAGCGGAAGAAACCTGGCACGAAAGCATGTGTCATACCTAATAGTGCGTCATACACTAATATATATAATAAGGTGGTCTTGAAAGCATTCTTCATCACCGTGGCAGGATTTACCATTCGATGGTGTAAGGTTATGGGCTCATAAACACGTGCTATCAGATAAGCCACATTGGCTAATAACAAATCGTCAATAACGCTGAATTCCGTTAAGGGCTGCATTGGCCACCAGCCAAAGAAAGCAGATATAACCAGTGAAATGTCCAGTACCACCCAGTCAATCAGTGATATGGATAAAAGAATCCATGATGATTTATTCGAAACCGACCTCATTCTTTTGTTAATTTTCCCTTGTCACCTAAGTTAATCATGATATTTAGCGATGCAAATATATAACAAAAAAAAATATCAGCCAAATTTTCGGCTGATATTTTCAATATTGTCTCATGATTTTGGCCTATGATTCATCCTCCATAGCCAGTGCCATACCCTGAAGACAGGTTCCCACATACATTCCGAAGGATACATTCTCATCAACCGCAAATCTCGCTTTACGCGCTGTATGTTCCTTCCTAAACCAGAATCTCTCATCTTATCGCTGACACGAGAATCATATTTCCCGAAATTGCCCGACTGCATGATTTCTTCCAAGAGGAATCTTCCCTGCTTTTCGTTGGCAGCCACAATCATCCATTCTTCTGGCATGGCAAGAACTTCATGCAACACCCACATCACTGCTGTTGCAAATTTATATATACCTAAGTGTCTGAACAGCCTCGTCGTATCTTCCTTACGCCCTGCCTCGAAACTCTTTTTCAACAAATAGTAATAGTCTATCACCTGCCGAAGGCCCAGACCTTCGTTGAAGAAATGGTTTGACAAGTGAACCATCTGGTAGGTTATATTAAAATCCAGAGTCGGAACAATGATAAACCGCCCTTCTTCTGAAATAGGTTCTGCATGAGAGAACTGGAATGGAGTCTGTTCTTTGAAATACTGTTGAAGCCTTTTATTATGAATCAGATTGTTCATAAAGGCCGGCCTATAGTGAATCTCCACGGGTGTTCCATTCATATTTGATCCATCCACATGGTGGTAACAATAATGAGTGTTCCCGAGATATTTACGTGAGAAAGCCAATATAGCATCATCATCAATCCTCAACTCACCATCATCTCCACAGACCACCATCCATAAATCAATGTCTCCAGGGGTTCGCTGCATCATTTCTGGATACATCAAAGCATTACCCTGTCCTTTTAAAATGCACGCCTTATACCCCAACTTGTCAATTCTTCTGCAAGCACTTGCCGCACGATAATTGATTATATGATTCAACCTTTTCAGTTCGTTTATATCTGCGTACCATCTGAAAAGCAACTCTTTGGGAGGGCGCAACTCATCAGGAAGCCTGCTTATCCCCACAAAACAGACCCCTATGACAGTCTGCTGAATGCAAATGCCGTGTATGCCCCACCAATCTTCATCCGTAATCGTAAGTTTTTCAAACTCATCACTTGCTCCGACAGAGAACCTCAATAGTTCGAAAAACTTCTCGTATATATCTTTTTTCATAATATCAATCAATCACACCTAATCCGAAACCGCTCCTAACAGATGTCCCGATGCATTACTGACAAGACTATTTTCCCATCACCTCATGGAAAAGAATGTTCCATACAAACAAAGCATTTCCCACCAAATATCGCTTCCACATCCTTCGCGGCTCTTTCACCAGTCGGTATAACCACTCTAATGAATGTTCCTGCCACCATTTGGGGGCTCTTTTGGCAGTGCCTGCAAAGAAATCGAATACGGCGCCTATCGTTCCTACATGACAGTCTATGTCCAGTTCGTCCCAGTGAGCATACGTCCATTTCTCTTGCTTCGGGGCAGTCATACCTATCCACAGCAAATCTGGCTGTTCACGGTTTACCGCTGCCACCATTGCCTCATTATCCTCCTTAGAAAACACTTTTTTGTATGGAGGAGAATAAGTCACCACATTCAAATGTGGATACACATCCTTCGCCTTGCGCTTAATCAATGACAGCACATGCTCCGAACTGCCTAAGAACATCACTTTGGGTAATTCTTTCTTTTCTTTATTCCCAGCCGCGGCCTGCGTATTCAGCCGTTCCATTTCAAAAGCAAACAGGTCCCAACCTGCAATCCGTTCCTTCGGTTGACTCTTGGCATGAATCCATCTGCAGACCTTCACGATACTTGCCCCATCAGGAATCAGAGCATCCCCCATCATTAAAGCCTCTGCAAACTGCTCATCTTTCAAGGCCATGTTATACGAATGGGCATTGATGGTGTTGATCAGCAACTTGCCTTGGGGCAAACTGCTTAAATCTGCCTTACATGACAACACATCGACATCACGGAGTTTTAACATACCCTTTTTCCTTTAATAATGCCAGATGCCGTCTGAGTTCCTCATCTGAGTTGAAACGGTTTTTTATCTTTTTTGCAGGAACACCAGCATAAATACAATATGGATCCGTATCCTTAGTCACTACGCTGCCGGCAGCAACTATACAACCGTCACTAACAGTCACCCCGCCCATAACAATCGCGCCATACCCTATCCACACATCATTCCCTATTACGGTCATTTCTTCTACGCCTTTCCATGAATAGTCTTTATCGCGAATCGATTTTGCTAATCGTACTGGTGTTCCAATCTCTTGATAACAATGGTCATGCCTACCAACAATACCCACGTGGTTAGCCAATATTACCCCATTGCCAATCTTGCAATTTGTCTCTATAACAGAATACTTCCCAATGTAAAAATCATCGCCAATTTCAATGCCATCCCTTGCCCACATAAACACACCTCTCCCACAATGGAAATTCTTTCCAATTTGATATCTGTGCCAAACAACATGTTTCATCCACAGATCACGAATCCTTTTTACGGCAGATACCAGTGTCATTTTGAATCTAATACTTCAAGTAAATCTTTCTTTAGATATCTGATTGCATATTTTTCAAATCTCTTGTCATATTCAACGACATTGTTCCTATTCAACTTCAATGCCTCAGACATCTTTTCTGCGAAGGTCACTTCATCTCTATTCTCAACAACAAAGCCATTTACACCATTTTTAACCATTTCTTTAGCACTGCTGAAATTAGTGACTACGCAAGGTACTCCACATGCACATGCCTCTACCAATGTTGTTGACCATCCCTCCACTAAAGATCCCATGATAAATAAATCTGCTGCATTCAGGTATAAGGCAATCTCAGAGGGATCTTTCTTTCCTACCAAGATAACAGAATGCTCAAGATGACACGATTCTATGTAGTTCTTGATTTTGTCTTCATCCTCTCCGTCACCAATGAAATAAAGTTTGGAATCTTCATTTGTACCATGATATATCTGAAATGCATCTACCATTAGTTTCCAACCTTTAAACCATCCCAAGCGCCCTACCGTAACAAAGATATTTAAACGGTCTTCAATACCGAGTTGTTTCCTACATTTGTCCTGATCTTGATGTTTGTAATACAAGTCATTGAAACGTGTTGGGAAAGGTGTCACATCACTTGTCTTAATTCTTCCTTTGCTCCTTTCTGAAAAACTCTTTCTTGCATCAAGGTCTGCCGCAGCAAGCAGCCATCTCACTTTCTCTGCCTTCGGCATTAAGAAAAAGCGGTCATACACTCCAGCCAATCTTCTTGCCCAAGGATATCTCGATATAGAAAGCGGATTCTCAATCCCAGGCAAGATAAAACAAGTCCTGCTAAGATAATTCTTGGGAATAAAATAAGTCACCTCTGGTGCATGTGTCAGAATCACATCAAAATCCTTCCTTCTCAGTATCCTTTTAATATGCTTTTTTATATGGATGCAATTGGTTATTCGTTCAGGAATTAACGGGCGTTTTGAAGCAGGGGTTATGTGCGCCATCGTATAAAAATCAAACTGACATCCATTCATTTCGCGCTTTTCCCATTCTCCGACTTCTCCAGTCCCGTCTGTGGTAATGCCAGCCAACAACAAATCATTTCCAAAAGCAGGCAACATGTTTCTATAGAAATTCATGATGCCCCCAGTAGGATAATCAGTAAAATTGACGTTATCAATGACTAGTATTCTCATCTGCATTACTAATTGATGCATGTTCCTTCCGAACCACGTCTCTATTTACAATAACAATCCTGCGTCTTTTCTTGATGTCATTCTCTCCTGCACGGATGCACATGGCTAACAACATGAAATAGCCCATTCCTTTTCCTGAAAGATAAGATGTGTCTGCCGTACTCTCCAATGCCAATGCCAAGATACACATCAATCCTATCTTATAATAGACTCTTTCCTTCTTGCTGGCCACCTCCTTATATCTTCTCACCCAAAACCACAGGAAAAAGAAAATACCCACCAGCCCGAACTGAGCCAACGTGGGGTAATAGGCATCGGCCAAGAACATCGGGTTATCTGGAGACAAGCCCCAAACTTCATCCAGTTTGTACTTATAATACAATGGGGAATAATGCACTGCCGCAGCATTCGTGGCGAAAGAAGCGTATCCACTGCCAAAAGGTACATAGTCTTTCAAGATGATGTCTCCCGCCACGGTATAACTGGCAGGACGGGCATTCATCTGTCCGACCTCATCTTTCGAAAGCCCTTCTACATAATATGCATTAAACTTTGTCCAAGTAAAAAAGATAATTATCACGGCCAATGCGACCAATTGCAAGACACTCTTTGCTGATTTTATATTGAGTTTATTCTTTAAGAAAAAGAAGACACCGATGAATGCGAGTATCTCACCATATACTTTCGATTTTCCAGAAAGCAACCCCACAGCAACTATTAACAATGCCACCCATCTGTTTTCCCCTCTATCACCATAGCAGAATAAGAACAACATTGCTAACATCAAAGATGCCTGTCCAATTACAGGAGTCTCTAAGCCGTATGTAGAAACACTTGAACCTATAAAACCCAATGCGACGTAAAGCACCAAACATGCCCCGAGAATCACTATCATTAAGTTCTTTTGCCAACGTTTGAATATGGGAGCCAACAAATAAGTACAATAAAAAACGATGTAGGGCCTCACCTGTTGTTGAATATCTAACAAAATAGCATTTGTGGAATTGATTTTTAATGACAAAGAATACGCAAAATATAATGCAACTAACACCACATACACAACAATTTCTTTTTGTGCTTTAGACGAACTTCTCTTATTCAGTTTTGTCAACGTAAAAGCGGCTAATATGAGAGTCATAACCTCATCCACATAGTCGTTCACCAGATCATAGAACAAAATGGAAAATGGAATATATAGAATCCAAAACCACGTAAAGAATGTACTAATTCTCATATTATCTGTATTACTTTATCCTATATCTATTTCTCTTATATTTATTCAACAACACAAGAACTGGCTCTGGCATATAATGGCGAAGGTAGTCTTTGACACTTTTTCCTTTTTTTTCATCCCATGACGCCATATACCGATGAATTGTTCTTGTATTCTCGGTTATATGTAGCCTTCCGGTAACAACACTAATCGGAGCAAAGTATTCGCTGGGGTATATTGTTATACCGCTAACTTCTTGTATTCCTTTAATATTCTGAAGACCAAATTCTTGCAACACTTCTGTTGTATATGCAACAATAGTTTTGGTATATGGATTCAATTCTTTTATTTCAAAAGAAAGGTCCTGGTAATAGTTTAGCAAACGTTCCATCACACGATTTCCTCTTTCCACTCCAAACCCCAAGCCTAAAGCAACAGAATATGCGAACCTTGGAGCATATTTAAGTGGACTGTTCTCCCCGTCAGGATCTAACTCGAATCCCATGAATGGTCCTTTCGCAATAATATCATCCAACGGCCGGATTATTTCAACATCTGTATCGAAATACAGGCCTCCATGTTGATATAGAATCCAAAATCTGGCATAATCACTCACAAATGCATACTTTTTTTGTTTATATGCCTCTGCCGTATAGGGAATGATGTTCACGTCAAAGTTATCTTCATTCCACTCCTTGATTTCATAATCTGGCAGGAACTTTCTCCATGATGCGATGCACTTCTGTGCCAAAGGGGGCAATGGATTGCGTCCAAACCAGCAATAATGTATGATTTTGGGAATCATAGGATATTATACTTCTTCAATTCTTGCAAACAATCCTGGACATAATTCATCCTTTTTGTCCAGTCAGACAAATTGATGGCCACATCCCAGTTTTTATCAACGAGACTCTGATACGCTCCAATATTGGAAAGAATATCCATGATTTGGGTTTTCTCTCTCCCTTTTTCTAATTGTACCACAGGATCATAACCCATCAAGTCTGTCAATTCTTTCGGGGCTCTGCCGACCATGATACACCTTGAGAGCATGCATTCCCAATAACGTTGCGTCAGGGTTTCGATGTCGCCGGCTATTTCTGGTTGTGTATCGCAACGTGGAAAGGTGATGCATATTTTGGTATCAGCCAGTGCTGAACGAAACTCTTCGTCGCTTTCAAACAGATGCTTTCCGTCTCGGCTATGCAAATGGTTCACGGTTTCTGGCAATTGCACATCAAAGACCTGCTTGTTCGCGCGTCCGAATTCCAAGATGTCAATAGTTCTTTCTGTTAAGGCTTTCCCTTCTGAATACAAAGACGAGTCTACTCCTTCCGGAACGTAGTAAATATTCATCTTGGGGAATCGGTTTCTCATTCTATCAGCCGTTTGAGAAGATGTGAAAAAGGCTGTCTTTACATCATGTTTGACAAACCACGCACAGACTTTCTCAAAATACTTCGGCCAGCAGTCCCAAATAAACGGGATGATTTCATAATGGCTGTAATCGGGAAATGTGTCGAAACTGATACTGACGGGTTCTACAAATCGCAGTCTGGCCTCCTTTTTATTCTTCCAGATGGTTGGCAACTCATATCGGTAAGCGAAATGATGCGCCCACCGCGGTGGATAATGGCTCTCAGCCACTTGTCCGCCTGCCTTTACCCACGCTTCAAATGCCTTCGTTTTGAAGTTGATGCCATGAGGATGGCGATATGGTTCTACTGCCCTTACGAGTTTTTTCATGTATTCTGTAACTATCAACTTGTGGAAGTGTTATGCGATATCACATTCCAGCAGGTGTTCTGCTTCATTCATGAAAAACGGACATAACGGTATCTGTATGATTATTACGGACATAACTACCCAATCCCACAAGTTGTGGAATCTCGGTGAAACGGGTATCACGCACTTGAGTGATTAGGTATTTCCGCAGATGAGCATCCTATAAATAAATGCTCGCAGAATCGCACAATTACCGCTATGCATCTGCAAAGATACGAATAAGCGAGAGAAATACAAAATAAAAAACATTTTTTTATTTTAATTTCCGAGCGAGAGTATCTTATTTAAAGATACGAATAAGTGAGAACAAAACAAAGGAAAACATCGTTTTTCTTTGATTTGTCGAGCGAAAGTATCTTATTTAAAGGTACGAATAAGTGAGAGAAATACAAAATAAAAATCATTTTTATTTCAAATTTCAGAGCGAGAGTATCATATTTAAAACGTGAATTCATCGCAAGACTTCTGCTATTTGCTTCCCCTTGTCGATGATATCAATATGCACTGACGGTTTCTCTGGCAGCAGATCCATATACGATGAAAAGCGCGGAAACGCGCTACTCTTGTGTATGAAATTGTCATAGAAAATCCGAGTTTGGGGCTCTCATACGAGCGACATTGGGCACAAACGATTAATTGGGCGAGAAATACGCGAGTTTCAAGATAATTCCTGCAATTCGCTGACAGACAATTAATTACACCGAAAACAGAATTTTCTATAACGAAGAAATCAGATGTCTGCTGAAAAAAGCATAGGTTTTGGGTTGTAAAAACATAGGTTTTGAGGGGCGAAACCATAGTTTTTGGACAGTGAAACCTATATTTTTGAAAGGTAAAAGCATAGGTTTTGCGCGTCGTAACATGTGTCACGGTAATGAATCTTTACATTTTCAAGTTTCCAACGCCCACTATTTCAAAAATCGATTTCTATTTCGAAGGAAAACAGCAACATGATTTTGTCGTGTTTTTTCAAATCATCAGCATGTCGTTTCGCCGAACTCACATTATCAGAAGATACGAAGGAGCGAGAGAAAAGCATGATAAAAAACATTATTTATTTTCTTTTCCGAATAAGATACGCAAATAAATGATTACCTTTGCACGGAAAATACGAGAACAAGAAACATGTCAAAACAAAATAAGAGACTCAAAACGATTGTATTCCTGTTGCTGCTAACGAGTTTGAAAATGGTAGCACAGGACCTGCCCACCGACGGACCACTGACCATACGGCCGCTTCTGCAACAATTGGGAAACAAATTGCTCAAAGGGAAGAAAGGCAGTATTGTGGCGATACGGCCACAAACGGGAGAAGTGATCTGCTTGGCAACGAATTCTCCAGAAGGATATAATCTGAATCTGGCCGTGGCAACTCCCTATGCACCAGGATCTACATTCAAAACGGCCCAGGCGCTCACTCTCCTTTCTGAAGGAATCATCACCCCCGAGATGACAATCCCATGCACCAACGGATTTACCGATGGAAATATCCACGTGGGATGTCACCAGCATGCCTCGCCTCTCAACCTGCAGAGGGCGCTTGCCATCTCGTGTAACACATGGTTTCTGATGACTTTCATGCAGATGATCAACGATACTTTCGTGTATGAAGACAAGGAAGAGGCCATCACCGTATGGAACGAATACATGCGAAGCATGGGACTTGGAGGCTCACTGGGTACGGACATCCCCGGCGAAAAGGGCGGTCTGCTGGCCAATAAGAACTATCTGAACCGCCGTTATAAAGACGGCTGGGACGGAAAAACCATCATGTGGGCAGGAATGGGACAAGGCGACGTAACGCTCACACCCCTCCAACTGTGCAATCTGGCTGCGAGCATCGCCAACAGGGGACACTACTACGTGCCACATATCCACCAAGCGACGGCAGAACATCCTCTTCCCCAGCGCTTTTTAACACCCAAAAAGACGAAAGTAGAGCCCAGTGCCTATGCGCCAGTTGTGTCTGGCATGCGGCTTGCAGTGAAAAACGGAACTTGCTCAAGTATCAATACGCCGGCATATCCTATATGCGGGAAAACAGGAACGGTGGAAAATCCAGGCAAAGACCACTCTGCATTCATCGGCTTTGCTCCCATGGACAACCCTCAGATAGCCATTGCCGTTTTCATTGAGCACGGCGGATTCGGTGCAGACCTGGCTGCCCCCATCGCCTCGCTCATCATTGAGGAGTATTTGAAAGGGTATTTGTCGCAACCGTCGCAGGCACTCGCCAAGCGGATTGAGGCAAAACGCACCTGACATACATACTGCATCCATCAACAAGACACGCTTACACCTATATGATATATCCGAAGACTTTTGAACAGAAAATAGGATTCAACGAGATTCGCACACTGCTGAAGGAGAAATGCATGAGCACCTTGGGGAAAGAACAGGTGACACAAATGGCTTTCAGTCACGATGCGGCGACCATTCAAGAATGGCTGCAACAAACCCGCGACTTCAGGCGGCTGCAAGAGGAAACGGATGATTTCCCCATGCAATACTTCTTCGACGTGAGGGAGTCAGTGGCAAGACTGCGGCTGGAAGGTACCCACATGGAGGAGGACGAACTGTTCGACCTGCGCCGTTCATTGGAAACCATCCACCGTATGGTGATGTATCTGCGACGAGAACCTGAAACACCGGCCTACCCTTCTCTGTTCAAACTGACAGAAGAGATTATCACATTCCCACAACTGATACAGCGCATCGACCAGATTCTCGACAAATTCGGAAAGATAAAAGACTCCGCCTCAACAGAATTGGGGAATATCAGACGCGAACTGGCTAAGACAGAAGGCAGCATATCACGCACACTTTACAGCATTCTGAGAGCAGCGCAGAGCGAAGGCGTGGTGGAAAAAGACGTGAACCCCACTATCCGCGACGGCCGTCTGGTGATTCCCATCGCCCCAGGACTCAAGCGAAAGATAAAAGGAATTATACACGACGAGTCTGCCAGCGGCAAAACGGTATTCATAGAACCCACCGAAGTGGTTGAAGCCAACAACCGCATCCGCGAACTGGAGGCAGAAGAGCGGCGCGAGATTATCAGGATTCTCACGGAATTCTCCAAGGAAGTGAGACCACATATCCACGATATTCTCAACTCCTATCTGTTCCTGGCAAAAATAGACTTCATCCATGCCAAGGCGGAACTTGCCCAAAGCATGAACGGAATAGAACCTGAGGTGCATTCATACCCCTATATCGACTGGATTCAGGCTGTGCACCCACTGCTGCAAATGTCGTTGGAAAAGCAGGGAAAGCGCATTGTTCCGCTTGACATCATGCTCACCCGAGAGAAGCGGATCCTGATTATTTCCGGCCCAAATGCAGGAGGAAAGTCTGTATGCCTGAAGACAACCGGTCTGCTACAGTATATGATTCAGTGCGGACTCTCAGTGCCGATGAGCGAGCGAAGCAAAACGGGTATTTTCCAAAATATTCTGATTGACATCGGCGACGAGCAAAGCATAGAGAATGACCTGAGCACCTACTCAAGCCATCTGCTGAACATGAAGAACATGATCAAGGCTGCCGACGCACAAACCCTGATACTGATTGACGAATTCGGCACAGGAACGGAACCGCTTATCGGCGGAGCCATTGCCGAAAGTGTGCTCATGCAGTTCTGCAAGCGCATGGCCTGGGGTGTCATCACCACACACTACCAGAATCTGAAGCACTTTGCCGACAAGAACCAGGGCGTGATAAACGGTGCCATGCTCTACGACCGCAACGAGATGCGAGCGCTTTTCCAACTGCAAATCGGGCAACCAGGCTCATCGTTTGCCATCGAGATAGCCCGCAAGATAGGACTTCCCGAAGAGGTCATCCGCAATGCCAGCGACATCGTGGGAAGCGACTACATTCAAAGCGACAAATATCTTCAGGACATTGTACGTGACAAACGATACTGGGAAAGCAAGCGGCAGAGCATCCACCAGCATGAGAAACAAATGCAGCAAACCATTGCCCGCTATGAGGAAGAGGTGAAAGAGGTGGAACGCCAGCGCAAGGAAATACTGAGACGCGCCAAGGAACAGGCAGAGGAACTGCTGCGCGAGAGCAACAAGAAGATTGAAAACACCATTCGTGAAATCAAAGAAAGTCAGGCGGCAAAGGAAGAAACACGCCGGATACGTGAGGAACTGAACACTTTCAGACAGGAAATTGAGGAGGTGGATGCCAGTGCCAACGACGAAATGATAGCACGAAAGATACGCCAGATACAGCAGCGCAAGGAAAGGAAGGAGAAAAAGAAACGGGAGAAAGCCGCCACTACAGCGGCACAACAGTCTGCCAACAGCACACCGCAAACGACCAGCGGCACACATGAAGATAAAGCCCCGTCGCTCACCGTGGGCTCTATCGTGCGCATCAAAGGCCTAACAACCATTGGGGAAATAGAGTCTACAGACGGTAAAATGGCAACCGTTATCTTCGGAGATATGCGCACTAAGATGCGCATAGAGAGACTGGAACCCGCCACCCAGCCCAAGAAAGAGGAAAAACATGCATACGTGGAGGTCAGCAGAGAGACACGCGAGACGATAGACAACCGTAGACTGCACTTCAAGCAAGACCTCGACGTGCGTGGCATGCGCGGCGATGAAGCCGTCAATGCCGTTACCTATTTCATCGATGATGCCATCTTGGTGGGCATGAGCCGCGTCAGGATTCTTCACGGAACAGGAAGCGGAATCCTTCGCCAACTCATCAGACAATACCTCTCTACCGTTCCCAACGTTCAGAGTTATCATGACGAACATGTACAGTTTGGTGGTGCTGGAATCACCGTCATAGACTTGGAATGAGAAAACTGAAATGAAAAAGACTGCGGGGGAAGAAAACCGGAATCTGTTTTTACAAAGGAAGCGTGGGCAAATCGCTTATTTAATAATATAGGTTCTGGACTTCACCTGTTACAACCAATAAGCAACGCCCACGCTAATTTTCTCATTTGAATGATTCATTCTCTGCATGGTTGGCTTGCCATCATCGTTGCAACTGAGGAATTGTCCAGATTCACATTATAGACGATTTTGCTCTTGCCTAATATCCATGACGTTAATACATCACAGATTTTTCCGACTGCAAAATTAATATTTTATTTCAAATAAAAAAAATTTTTAGATGAAAAATAAGTTTTATTAGGAAAAAGAATGTCTTTACCTAATAATCTATAAAAAAAGGGAACACAGTAGCAACTGCATTCCCTCATATTGTGTGCTGATGTTTGAATACTACTTCACCTTGTCAACAATGGCCTTGAAAGCCTCGGGGTTGTTAACGGCGAGGTCAGCGAGCACCTTGCGGTTAATCTCGATACCAGCCTTGTGCAGGTTACCCATCAACTGTGAATAACTCAGACCCTCCATACGGGCTGCAGCATTGATACGCTGAATCCACAAAGCACGGAAAGTACGCTTCTTATTCTTACGGTCACGGTAAGCATAAGTAAGACCCTTCTCCCATGTATTCTTGGCTACGGTCCACACGTTCTTGCGGGCGCCAAAGTAGCCGCGCGTTAACTTAAGAATCTTCTTTCTTCTTGCTCTTGATGCAACGTGATTTACTGATCTTGGCATAGTTGTTGTTGTTTTTGAATGTCAGCGCCTACTCTGTGTTTAGGTCTTGGTGGCTGTGCATTCGGTTAATGTTTTTTTTGTTTACTTACTCGCAGAGATTGTGTGGATTAACGGAGGTTCAGCAGCTCGCGCACCTGCTTCATGTTGGTGCGGTCAACGATTGCTACGTGTACCAGGTTTCTCTTCTGCTTCTTAGTCTTCTTGGTAAGAATGTGACTGTGGTAAGCATGATTTCTTTTCACTTTTCCTGTTCCGGTAAGAGAGAATCTCTTTTTGGCACCGGAGTTAGTCTTAACTTTTGGCATTTGTTTAATTGTTTAATAGTTAATTATCTATAGGCGGCAGCGTGAAATCAATGACGCTACACGCGCATTTAAAAGTTCAAGAGTTATTGGTTAGTCATCAAAGCTTTCGCCTTCCACCTTGGGACCGGTATATTCCTTGCGGGCTTTCTGCTCGGGCTTGCCGGTGGACAGGTTTTTCTTGGCAGGGGCGTCATCGGCAACGGCAACCTTCTTGGCTGAGGGCATCTTCTTAGGAGCAAGAAACATTATCATTCGCTTGCCCAGCAGCGAGGGCATCTGCTCCACCTTGCCGACCTCCTCCAGGTCGTTGGCAAATCTCAAGAGCAGCACTTCGCCCTGCTCCTTAAAGACGATTGAGCGGCCACGGAAGAAAACGTATGCCTTCACCTTGTTGCCTGCCTCCAGAAACTCCTTGGCATGCTTGAGCTTAAAGTCGTAGTCGTGCTCGTCAGTCTGCGGTCCGAAACGAATCTCCTTCACGCTAATCTTGACCTGGCGGGCCTTGATCTCCTTCTGCTTCTTCTTCTGCTGATAGAGGAACTTAGAGTAGTCAATCACCCTGCACACGGGCGGAACAGCAGTAGGAGAAATCTCCACCAAATCCTGATCCATACTGTGGGCAAGGCTTATGGCCTTCTGCAGCGGCATCACCGCCGACTCAATGCCATCGCCTACCACGCGAACCTCACGAGCCCTTATCTGCTCGTTGATTCTGTACTGTTGTTTTGCCTTGTCGTTTTTCATCTATTTCTAAAAAGCGGCTGCAAAGTTAATCAAATTTTATTAACTCTGCCACTTCTTCGTTGATTTTTTTCGCAAATTCGTCAACAGACATCGTTCCGAGGTCTTGAGCGCCCTGTTTACGGAC
>ODAI013176268.1_pt1 | contig 31049 bp, 32 predicted proteins | sample 1539321 | NCBI WGS metagenome assembly ODAI01 (sample SAMN02144231, study PRJEB22623) | gut metagenome | biome: sheep rumen | host: Ovis aries | place: New Zealand
CGTTATATGCTGCCGAATACTGTTACAAATTCAACCGTCGTAAGCTGGGAAACAGTGCGTATTTAAGGCTTTTGGCTGCTTTGGTGCAGTGATCTTACTTGTGGTGTGTTAAGGGGATAACCATATATGAGATTAAATGGTGAAATCATAAATCTCATAAAAATCGAAGAGGACAAAAAGATGACGTTTTTTTCTAATGACAATAGAAGGCTTAACAGAAATATAGATGTGCGTATGATGACATCGACGCTTTACGAAGGTTGGCTTGATCGTTTCTTTGAACCTGAGAAAAAAAGCAGTTTGTTTGTAGGTGTAAGGGAATATTCATCAAGGATTGACGATGATATAGTTAATGATGAATCCTTTGAATTTGTTTATGACAAAGAAGATCCCGAAACCCTGAAAACAGCCGTTAAACAGTCGATAGATTACATACTGAAATATGTGATACCTCTTTTTGATGAGATAATGGATGTGAAAACATTTTTAAAAAACACATATAAAATTTCATATTCTGGAGATCTCTTCCCACTATATTTTCTTATTGATGATCATCATGAATTCATACTTCAGGAAAATAAGGAATTTTTTGAACGAGCAAAGAATGATCCAATACTGTCCAGAATTCCAGATTTATCAAAGAGTGTTGAAGAAAGCACAAAAGAACTCGAATATAAAATCAAAGCTGTTATTGATGATAGAAACAGATACAATGAATTTTTGGATAAATTATCAGAAACTAAAATCAAGAATTTGGAATATCTTAAAAAACAGGTAATTAATTAGGAGAATTAAAAATGAATTTAAAGAAACTAGAGATGACGAAAACTAAAATGGTTTCAAAAGTCATAGATCATAACAGAAAGGATGAAATAAATGTTTTCTGATGATGTCGAAAAAGTCAGGGCGGAAGATTTGGAGATCAAGGAGAAGGTATATGACCATGAGATCATCGCATCTGTTGATATGAGCGGCTTTGAATTTACATCTGTAACTTTCATAGGATGCAGATTCATACAATGTGACTTTAACAAAGCCGGCTTTTATGGTTGCAAATTTGAAAAATGTGACCTTTCTAACTGCAAGCTGGAAGAGTGCTATTTCAAGGATTGTGAGTTTACGGGCTGTAAAGCAAACGGTGCTGATCTTGGACGCTCGGCAATCAAACATACTAAGATGAATACTTCCTTTTTTTCATACGGATTGTTTTCAGAATGTGTTATTGATAGCTGTGAGATCATTGATTGTGACTTTTCGGGAGCACTGCTTACTAAGGCAGAGATCAAAAAAACAACGCTTAAAGATGTCAGACTCATCTCTGCCGAATTTTTTCAGGCAAAGATACGCGGTGTTGATCTTTCTAAGTGCGATATCTCGGGCATAGTATTTTCACATGAATTAAGCGAACTCAGAGGTGTGACAGTTAATTTTGAGCAGGCGGCTGATCTGGCAAGACTTCTGGGAGTTATTGTAAAATAAGTAATATCCTATTTTCTGCCGGTAATTATTGCTATTCCCGATATGATACCATTGTCAAAAGTCATGGCTTATTTTTATACAATTATTCAATTGAAATTAATTATAAAATAGTTTATAATATATAATAGTGCTTGTATGCGATTCGCATAAGGCACAATACCGTATAAGGCTGTGATAATATGAAAAATTCTTCAACTTACAAAGCTACTGATATCATCGCAGGTTTTGAATGCCGTCCCGGTATATATACTCTTAACGGTGCTTCTGCGATGCTGAAGGCTGTCAATTTTACTATCCATTCCGCTAACGCCACAGGTTGTTCGGTGGTGCTTTTCAAGAGGGGTGAAACAAAACCCTTCGCTATAATACCTATACCGGACAGCTACCGAATAGGAGATACATGGTCAATAATGATCTATGATCTTGATATTTTCGAGATAGAGTACTGCTACCGCTTTTCGGGTGAATATGATCCTAAAAAAGGACATCTTTTCAACAGCAAGACCAATATACTTGATCCTTATGCAAGGGCTGTTACAGGTCAGAGTGTTTGGGGAAAAAAATCAGGGGCGGAGGACTGCTATCATGGCAGGATAACTACCGATAAATTTGACTGGGGTACCTTTGTAAAGAGAAATATCCCATTCAGTGATCTCGTTATTTATGAACTTCATGTCAGGGGATTTACTAATAGCCTGACTTCGGGAGTAGAGCATCCGGGAACTTTTAACGGTGTTATCGAGAAGATCCCTTACCTGAAAAAACTTGGCATTAATGCGATCGAACTAATGCCTGTATTTGAGTTTGATGAATTATATGAAGAGCGTCAGCATAACGGCAATCTTCTGATGAATTACTGGGGTTATAATACTACTTGTTTCTTTGCTCCGAATACAAGCTATGCCTCCAGCGCAGAATATAACCATGAAGGTGACGAACTCAAAAATCTTATACGTATCTGTAATGAGAATGGCATACTCGTTTTTCTTGATGTTGTCTTTAATCATACTTCCGAAGGAAACGAAGACGGTACGGTATTTTCTTTCAAGGGTCTTGACAACAGCGTGTATTATATGCTAACTCCGGATGGTAAGTATGTTAATTTCAGCGGCTGCGGAAATACCATGAACTGCAATCATCCTGTGGTACAGCAGTTTATTATTGACTGTCTGCGATACTGGGTCATCGAGTACAGGGTCGACGGCTTCCGATTTGATCTTGCATCTATCCTTGGAAGAAGTGAGGATGGTACTCCTATGGAGAATCCTCCTTTGCTAAAGACTATAGCTTATGATCCTATTCTTAGCGGCTGTAAACTAATAGCGGAAGCTTGGGATGCTGGCGGACTTTATCAGGTCGGCAGCTTTCCGTCATGGAACCGATGGGCTGAATGGAACGGAAGATTTCGTGATGACCTGCGCTGTTTTCTGAAAGGTGATAACGGCAAAGCATGGGCGGCTATACAAAGGATAACCGGTTCGGCAGATCTCTATCCGCCGGAACGCTGGCATAATGCATCTGTTAACTTTCTGACCTGCCATGATGGTTTTACAATGTATGATCTATACTCGTATAATATCAAGCATAACGAAGCCAATGGCTGGAACAATACCGATGGTGATAACAGCATGACAAGCTGGAACTGCGGAGTTGAGGGAGAAACCGATGATCGTGAGATCATGGGGCTCAGGATGCGTATGATCAAAAATGCCTTTGCTACACTTTTTTTCAGCAGGGGTGCTGCTATGTTCTATGCCGGCGATGAATTCTGCAATACCCAGTTCGGAAATAATAATGCCTATTGTCAGGATAACGAGGTATCATGGCTTGATTGGTCAAGACTGAAAAAATATCGGGAGATCCATGATTTTGTAAAGGATATGATCGCTTTCAGAATGAAGCATGAAGTCATTCGCCATGCAACAAATGAAGGAGCTTTTGGTTTCCCGGATACCAGTATACATAACACCACCGCCTGGAATGATAAGACAAATGATCATGACCATGTGATCGGCGTAATGTTTGCTGGGAAGGATAAAAAGGGTAACAGCGATGCAGTATTTATAGGTATAAATGCATATTGGGAGGATTGTTTCGTGGAACTCCCCAAACTTCCTGAAGGCTATGACTGGAATATTGATTTCTATACTTATGTACCATATAAAAAAGGTACTGATTTTAACGCCCTAATTTATAGAAATAATAATACCTATCAGCTTAAACCCAGAAGTGTTATCGTTGCATCAGCTATAAAGAAGCTTGGACTGTACAGATGATAATATGAGAATTAATGATAAAATGGATATTAACAGAATAATTTCTGATCCCGGATACAGCTTCCTTCGTGAAGATCACTATCTTGGTGAGCGTATAGCTCTGCTGACTTTCGGCGGAAGCATTTCCTATGGATTGAATACACCGCAGTCGGATATTGACATCCGCGGCATTATAATGCCTGAACCTTCAGATCTTCTTGGCTGTGGTTTTATAAGAGAAGGTTCACAGCATTCTAACGACCATTATATTTATGGTGCAGGCGGATTTGAACAGTATATAGACCGTACTACGGATACTACACTTTATGTGCTTGGCAAGATAGTAGGGCTTTTTTACAAATGTAACCCTAATACAATTGAAATGCTGGGCTGCAGACCCGAGCATTATGCTGAAGTCAGTGAATACGGACAGCTACTTCTTGATAACAGGGAGTTATTTCTTAGTAAACTTGCTTACGATTCATTTGCAGGTTATGCAAGGGGACAATTTCAGAGGCTGAAAAATGCCATAGGTAAGGATAATGGTTCAAATGTATTCAGATGCATTAGTCTTGCCGATTCTATTGAACGCATACAGCGCCATCTTGAAGCAGAGTGCCCTCATTATACACGAGGAGCCCTTAAAATGTTCGTTACAGATAAAAACGGTGAATCTGTAACGGTCAACGGCATTCCTGTAGATGCTTATGATGTTGGTATCCTTTTTAATGATACAGTTACTGAGGTCACAGTAAACGGAAAACCGATAAGTGATGATGAAGTTCAGCTTTGCTTCTCCCTTGATATAGATAGGCTTCCTGCTGTGGAATTCAATATCATTTCAAATGAGATAACTTCTTGTCTTAAAGAATTCAATAAGCATCTTGGTCACCGCAATCATAAAAAGGACACTTACCATCTTAATAAACACGCCATGCATCTTTTGCGTCTGTATTTCATGGCAGAGGATATACTTACCCGAGGTGAGATAATCACATACCGTGAAAAGGAGCATGACCTGCTAATGAGCATAAAAACAGGCGAATATTTCAATGATGAACAGAATTCACTTTCTGCTGAATTTTTTGATATGGTGAACCGGATGGATAAAAAACTGCTTACTGCATATGAAAACAGCAAGCTGCCTGACAGACCTGATGCTAACAAGGTCAGCAGATTACTGACGGATATTAATATGAGATATCTTGACGGCTGTAAAAAAACTGGAGGAATATAGAAGTATGACGTATCCAAATGGATTTAAACGGAGTTGTGATTCTGTTACAGAGATAACCAAACTTATCCAGTACCGTGATATAAATGGAGAAAACCGTCTTTTTGGCGGCAGGCTTATGGAATGGATAGATGAAGCTGCAGGAGTTGCTGCTATGCGCCATTGCGGAGGTAATGCTGTTACACTTATGGTGGACAGCCTTAAATTCAAACACGGTGCTTTCATAAATGATATCGTCGTACTTATCGCAAAGGTCACATATGTCGGAAGAACATCTATGGAGGTGCGTGTTGATACTTATGTTGAAGATAAAGGCACCGGTATACGACGTGCAATAAATCATGCGTACCTTACTTGTGTTCATGTGGATGAAAACGGCAGACCCAAACCCATAGGATATGGTCTTATTCCCGAGGGTATAACAGAAGAGGCTGAATGGGAGGGTGCAAAAAAACGCATCGAGATACGCAAACAACGTACAGCAGAAGGTTTTTGATCGCGAAAGCTTCGGGAAATATATCCCGAAGCTTTTATTGACTTATTTTAAATGTTGGTGTATAATCATAAATATTGAAGTTATACCAAACATTTTTATATTATGATATGGAGATCAGAAAATGAAAAAAGAATATTATGATGATTGTCCGGAATATCTTGCTGATTTTCTAACATATATGCAACTGGTAAAAGCCCGCGGTGACAGAACAGTTGAAGCTTATTATATTGACCTGAGGTCATTTCTCCGGTATCTACGAATAAAACATAAGGATATCGATACGAACAATGTTCCTTTTGAGGAGATGACCATATCGGAAGTTCCGTTTGAATATGTCAGCAAACTAAGGCTTATCGATGCTTATGATTATCTTAAATGGCTGGCAGACGAAAGATCAAACTCGGTAAAGACACGTGCGCGGAAGACATCTGCGCTAAAACAATTCTATTCTTATCTTTACCTGAAAAAGAATTCGATCCCTTCTGACCCACTGACTCAGCTTGAACTTCCGAAGCTTCCGAAGACTTTGCCTAAATATCTTTCTCTTGAAGATGCACAGCGCCTTCTTTCTTCAATTGAATCAGATCACTTTGAGCGTGATTACTGTATGATAACATTGTTCCTCAACTGCGGTATGCGTTTGTCTGAACTCTGTGGATTGGATATTGGCGATTTCAGCTTTGAGAGCGGGACAATAAGGCTTTTCGGTAAGGGTCAGAAAGAACGTGTGGTATATATCAATCAGGCGTGTATCAGTGCTCTTAAAGCGTATCTGCCTATACGTCTTTCAGTACAAACACAGGAAAAAGCTCTGTTCCTCTCAAACAGAAATACTCGTATATCCCGACGAAGGACACAGGAGATAGTTGAGGAGAGCCTTAAAAAAGCGGGTCTTGGCAATCTTGGAATAACGACACATAAGCTTCGTCACACAGCCGCTACACTTATGTACCAGTACGGGAACGTAGATACCTTGGTACTTAAAGATATACTCGGACATGAAAGCCTTGCGACAACTGAGATCTATACCCATCTGAGTAATGAGAATCTGAAACAGGCCGCTGAAGCTAATCCGTTGTCAGGTCAAAAGGCAAATAAGAGTAATAAGAAAAAAGATAGGGGAGATTGATATGAGCGAGATCATAAGAAAAGATGTTAATGAGGAATGGGCGCATTCCGGTATCATCAAGGCAGGAAATAATTATTATATAAATTACTGTGCTGGTAATGTTGGCGGAACTGTCGAATAACAGATAAACGGTGCATTCGATGAAATGGAAAAACGTCTTGCTTTGTTTGGTCTTACACTTGAAAACGTAGTTCAGATGGATTGTCTTTTCCGTGATGTGTGGAATATACCTATAATGGAAAAGGTGATAAAGGAACGATTCAATGGCAGATATCCTGTGCGCAAATCTATTCAGACTGAGTTTGCTCATATCGGCGGAGGAAATGGACTTCATTTCCAGGTTGATGGCATAGCATACAGCGATAAAAAGTAAAAATATGGATCGTATCTATAAATCAGTATATAAGATCTTATATGAAATAACGTATTATCATCATAACAAGCTGTCCCATTCGGGCAGCTTGTTTGCATATTTGTTCTATTTTTACGTTTAAAGGTGATACAATTTTCTTTTGTAAGATGTTATAATAGTTTTATCGAGCAGATGACAGATTCGTATTATGAGATATCGAAGGAGGATATTATGCAGGATATCAGACTCAGAGATGCTAATGTTATAACGCAAAGATATATGGATTCAATATTGTTTAAAGAACGTCTTATCGATTCTGTTAAGGCGGATATAAGTATGACTTTTCTTGGTGAGAGATTCAGTATGCCTATCTTCATGCCAGCATTTTCACACCTTGGTAATATGGGCGGAAGAGAGCTTACCGGTCTGGAGGAATATTCTATTGCCGCTAAGGAAATGAATGTGCTCAATTTTGTTGGCATGATGGAAAATGATATGTTTGAACGCATCATCAGGACAGGTGCAAAGACCGTAAGGATAGTCAAGCCTTATGCAGATAATGCTAAAGTTCGCGATCAGCTGAAATTTGCAGAGGATTGCGGAGCATTTGCGGTAGGTATGGATATAGACCATATCTTCGGAGAAAAGGGTTATGATATATGTGTTGGAGAAGAAATGACTGCTCAGACTTCAGATATGATACGCTCATATATCGAAGCATCAGGCCTGCCATTCGTAATAAAGGGCGTGTTGAGCGTTGAAGATGCAGTTAAATGTGCTGATCTCGGTGCTAAGGCTATAATAGTAAGCCATCACCACGGAAGACTGCCCTATGCAGTTCCGCCTATGATGATGCTTCCGGATATTAAGAAAGCACTTGAAGGCAGGGGAGTAGAGATAATTATTGACTGCGGGATTGAGAGTGGAGCTGATGTATATAAATCACTTGCCCTTGGCGCTGATGCTGCTGCTATCGGCAGAGCTATGATGCCATCGCTTGAAAAGGATGGTGTACAAGGTGTGATAGATCTATTCTCATCTATAGGTGATGAGTTAAGGTATGTTATGAGTTTTACGGGATTTGCTGATACGGAGAAAATCGATTCTTCTGCACTTATATTCACAAATAATTATTAATACTGTAAAAAAGACCTCATCGGTGAGTTTACGATGAGGTCTTTGTATTATAGTATATCACTGATATTTACTGACTGTATCAGTAAAGTCCTTCAAGTTCTTCCTTTAAAAATCCGAGATATTCAAGGTATTCTTCGTCCGTGTCAAGATGTTCCAGTATGATCGGCATATCTTTGTCTAGCTCATTGAGTTTGCCTGCATAATATCTGAGAGGGAATTCACCTTCTCCGGGCGCACATTCTGCCAGTTGGAATGTGTATTCCTCTTTCAGGTGAATATCCTTTATATGGCAGCTTCTTATGTATTTACCAAGTTTTTCTATACATTCATCTATGAATTCTTCGCAGGCGAAATAGCGCTCTGCCGAGTTGATCATATTTATCCCGTCGAGATGAACCGCGAATTTGTCCCTGTCCACCATTTCAAGAAGCTTCAGATATTCATTAGGTCCGGTAGGTATCATCCATGGCATTGGCTCAATGGTGAAATAGGTGTTTTTAACATTTGCTCTGTCAATTATCTCACGTATCATAGCGGCAGTTTTTTTCCATGCTTCATCGGTGAAATTTGCTTTGTAGTGACCATCCCATCTTTTGCCGAATGCACCTGCAACGTTGACTGCACAGCGGGCACCAAGGTAGTCAGCTAACCTGAGTTGTTCTACACAGTAATCAAGGTTTTTCTTTCTTTCTGCTTCATTTGATGCAAGTGCATTTCGCCATATGCCAATCTCTGCGATTGTAAGTCCGTGTTTATTTGCGGCATTTTTGTATTCGTCTATTCGATCCTGTGGTTCATCTGAGTTTACAGGAAAGTTTACTGCTCTGCAGCCAAGTTCTTTATGTTTTTTTGCCCACTCTTCTGCGGAAGAATGACTAAGTGGTGATGATGTACCTAATCTCATAAATTACCTCCGATGCTGGTATTCTTTTGCTGTCTTAAATAATTTCAGAAAGTTTCTGCTTGTAACTTCTTCACACGTATTATATCACATACTTAGTCATCGTTGTTTTAAATATACTTAAAAAAATAGAAAAAAACTATAATTTTTGATCATATCCAATGATACTTATCCGTTTTGATTCGCTATCTTCATTTTTATTCACAGTAAAAAACCGCAGAACATCAAAAATGATGAACTGCGGTATAAATCAAATTATATTTATTCAGATCATTCGTACAGAGGATACTTCTTGCAGATCTCTGTTACCATTTCTCTTACCTTATCAGCATTAGCGTCAAAGTCAGAAGCTGTCAGGTAGATGCACTCAGCGATAACATCCATGTCTTCCTCAACAAGACCTCTTGTAGTAACTGCGGGAGTACCGATACGAACACCGCTTGTTACAAATGGACTTTCAGGATCATTGGGGATAGCATTCTTATTAACGGTGATGTAAACCTCATCCAGATCATTCTGAAGCTTTTTGCCTGTGATATTGAAAGGACGAAGGTCAGCCAGCATCAAGTGATTGTCAGTGCCGCCGGATACAAGTGCGAATCCCTTGTCAACCAGACCCTTAGCAAGTCTCTGAGCATTCTTTACTACCTGCTCGCCGTAAGCCTTGAATTCAGGCTTGAGAGCTTCACCGAAGCATACAGCCTTTCCTGCGATAACGTGCATCAGAGGACCGCCCTGTGTACCGGGGAAGATAGCGCTGTTGAATTTCTTAGCCAGTGCCTCATCATTGGTCAGTATCAGACCGCCTCTGGGGCCTCTCAGAGTCTTGTGAGTTGTAGTAGTTGTAACATCAGCAAAAGGAACAGGAGAGGGGTGCATACCTGTAGCTACCAGACCTGCGATGTGAGCCATATCTACCATGAAGTAAGCACCAACGGACTTAGCGATCTGAGAAATGCGCTCGAAGTCGATAATTCTGGGGTAAGCTGAAGCACCTGCAACGATCAGCTTAGGCTTAACTTCCTTTGCCTGCTTCTCCATAGCGTCATAGTCGATGAAACCTTCATCGTTTACACCATAAGGAACAAAGTTGAAATATTTACCTGAAATATTAACAGGTGAACCGTGTGTCAGGTGACCGCCGTTGTCAAGGCTCATACCCATAACTGTATCGCCGGGCTGGAGCAGTGCGAAATAAACTGCAGTATTAGCCTGCGCACCGGAGTGGGGCTGAACGTTTGCATACTTTGCACCGAACAGTTTGCAAGCTCTGTCGATAGCGATCTGCTCAACGATATCAACGTCCTCACAGCCGCCGTAATATCTCTTTCCGGGATATCCCTCAGCGTACTTGTTTGTCAGAACACTGCCCATAGCAGCCATAACAGCGGGCGAAACGATATTCTCGCTGGCGATTAGTTCAAGATTTCTTCTCTGGCGAGCCAGCTCTTTGTTCATAGCTTCGCCGACTTCTTTGTCAAATCCGGTAACAAAACCGATTGAATCAAGCATCTTCATAATATAACTCTCCTTGTTTAAAAATTTGTACAAAAAGCAACATATAAATATTATACATTATTTTTTTGAAAATAGCAAGGGGTTTTCATATTTTTTTCTGAAAAATGCAAAAAAATAATTATTATGATGCAATTGTTCTGGATAATGACTTATACGCTTATTGAATACTGAACTTACAGAATCGGTATTTCATGTTGAACATATTGACTTTTCCTGCGCTTTCAATTATAATTGTATCAGCATTCAAAATGACATTGTATAAGAACGGAGGATGTGAATAAATATGAGTATCGAAAAAAATTACGAGTACGACGGTGCTTGGTTCGGAAAAGAAAAAGTCAGCTTTAATGGTCGGGTATATGAAGTTGATGTGCAGATTGACAGTGATGACGAGGATATGATTCCCGAAAATGCAAAAGAAGTGCTTACCGATCTTTTAAATAATATGGAAAAATACACCTCAAAGGTCGCAGATAGTATTCTTGATTACTACAATGACCGCAGAGATGAACTCGGATATTCAGATGAGGAAAATCCCGATTATCCTGAGATAGATACCGCTGAGGAGATACTTGATATGGTTTCGCTTATAGGTATCACCGTTCCCAATCAGGACGACTATGACGATACAGCTTTTTCTCTTGTTTTCGATTGTACATGGGATAAAGAAAACGGAGTTGGAGTGTGTATTGAAGACGGAGAGGTTGAAGATGTAGGCTTTCAGGATATAGCTTTATAAATAATAGCATAGAGGTGTGTCATGAATACTATCGAACTGAAAAAGATAATAACATCCCAAAAATATGAGAATGATAGTTTCGTGATCGATGGTAAACCTTTGTATGAATATCTTACTAAGTGGTATGAAGAACTGCGGCTTGGACAGATACAGAAGTCGCTGGCACATTTTGATGATCTGGTCGTAACGTGGACAGCTTCATTCGATAATGATGGCGATGCCAGATTTATGCGATGACTTCTCAAAAAAGATAAACTTAATCTGCCTATATTGTCATGTCCCGATGATCTCGATTTTTCATGCATCGTCATTGTAGCCGAAGTCGAAAAAACAGTAGATCATGTTTATTGGAAACGCATAGGAAGAGTTAACCATTCAATTGAAAAACTTGAAGAAGAAAAAGAACACGGTATTGTTTTTGTCGATACCTATTCCGATGAAGACTGGAAAAAATTCGCCGATGCAGCGTTTATGCGAGTAAACAGTGCGGAGTGGCGGGAATGGATATCCACTCACTGGTCGGAGGAACTTTTTCGCCGACGGATCAATTATACTTACCACTGCTATCAGGACGACAGAAATATCGATTGGATATATGATTGCGATTGGTGTTTTGACAGGATAGAGTATGAGTTACTCGTTTCATCCTGTTATCCACGCTGGTGCATGGATAACAATGGGTGATGTTTGCATACCACCGTACTTGACAATATCCGTTTAATATGGTATAATAACAATCACAAGGGAGGCGGCGTTATGTTCGCAGTTAAGGTCATGTACAATAATAATATAGTCATGTCGGGCTGTGCGGGACGAGCCGTTTTCGGATAACTGCTATGGCTTTTTTGCTGTGGCTGAGTTTGGAAGTTCGGTGCGTCTGCTAGCGGACGCACTTTTTGTTTTAGAAGCTGTAAAAGAGGAGGCGTAATATGAGTTTGCTTGATTCATTCGATAAAGACGGTGAGGAAATACTGCGTCCCGATATGATATTTGCGCATACCGATGATATTCCTCAAAAACTCATCGTTGTATTCAATATCAATACAGTGAACAGTATTCTCGAACGCTATGATTGTACCGAATGTTCAGCAAGAATGTCTGCTGGACTGACTATACCGGTTTACAGCTTTAACTATAAAGGTGATACTATAGGATTTTATCTTTCACCGATCGGAAGTGCTGCTTCCGTCGGTATAATGGAAGAAATTGCTTTTAAAAAGGATAAAAAACTGTTGTTCTTCGGTTCGTGCGGCTCGCTCGATAAGGATATCTCATCAGGCAAACTCCTTGTTCCTACTGAAGCTTACCGTGATGAAGGCACAAGCTACCACTATGCCCCGGCATCTGATTATATAACAATAAAGTCTGCCGACAGACTGGCAGAAGTATTTGATGAGCTGAAAGTGCCTTACTGCAAAACGAAGATATGGACCACCGACGCATTCTACCGAGAAACAAAAAGAAATATGCTCGCTCGTAAAGCAGAAGGCTGTTCTGCTGTTGATATGGAATGTGCAGCTCTTATGGCGTGTGCTCAGTTCAGGGGTTATGAGGTCTACGAGTTTGTATATGCCGCTGACTGTCTTGACGGTGATGAATGGGATATGCGCATACTTGGAAGCGGCGAAAAGGATATCTGCGGCACTATGGCAGATATTGCTATTGAAACTATTATAAGATTGTAATATATTTGGAGTGATACCATGAGAAAACTCAGCTTTGAACAGATAACAGCTGAAAATGTCGGAATTCTTATCAATGATCTTCCTGCGGCAAAACACGTTGAAGATACTGTTATTGAACACAAAGGAGTAGTCTTCGCGCTTAAAGACGGAGTAAAATATATAGCAGCATCTGTGATGATATTTGATATGAATACCGATATACTCACCGTTGCCATGCGTAAACTTTACCTCTCGGATCTGTTTGTCTGTGATAATGCAGAACACGGAATAGACGGCATGATGTTGGAATATACTGCTGACAAAGCTAAAAACATGGGATTTGAACTAATTACTGTGCAGGTAAGCACTGATGATCTCAGAACTATAAAGTTCTATTGTTCGCAGGGGTTTGATAAGATCGTAAAAGTTAATATTTCTGGTAAATATCTGGTCCTGCAGCGTGATCTTAATGTAAAACTAACTTGCTGTGGGTCAACCGTATAGGAGGATAAAATGGAAGGACTAAACCTTATAGGCTCTCAGCCCTTTGATACCAAAAGGCTGAAGATAAGACCTTTCAGTATAAAAGATGCTTCGTTCATATACAAAAACTGGGCGAACAATGACAATGTTACAAAATACCTTAATTGGAATACACATCAAAGTCTTGAAGCAAGCACCGAGTATTGTAACTCTGTGGTCAAGGCTAATGCTAAGCTAGATAATTTTCACTGGATAATTGAGCTTACCGAGATAAAAGAACCAATAGGAGATATCGCTGCTGTTAAGGTCGATACTGAAAAGCGTGAAGCTGAGATCGGTTTTGTACTCGGTGAAAAATGGTGGAATAAAGGTTATATGACAGAAGCACTTGAAGCCGTTCTAGCTTATCTGATATTCGTTATTGGATTTGATAAGATTATAATACAGCATTTCACTGATAATAAGGCAAGCGGCAGGGTCATGCAAAAGTGCGGACTTGAGCGTACAGGAGCTTCAAAGATCATTCTCGAACAAAAAGGCGGCAGGGAAGAACCTACCGAAGTTTACACTATCACTAAACAGGAATGGTTCGCTAAAAATATCAGGATTTAAAGGTGGGAATATAATGCCTATAAAAATACCCAACGATCTGCCTGCATTCAAGGCACTTGAAAAAGAAAGGATATTCGTGATACCCAATGACAGGGCGATGCATCAGGATATCCGCGCACTGAAGATCGCCATACTTAATCTTATGCCCGATAAGATTACAACTGAGACACAGCTGCTCAGACTTCTGAGTAATACACCTCTTCACGTTGATATCGAGCTTATCCAGATGAGCAGTCATGTTTCTAAAAACACCTCGCAGGAGCATATGCTTGCTTTCTATAAGCCCTTCAGTGAAGTAAAAAATAATCGTTATGACGGACTTATAATAACCGGCGCACCTATCGAACAGCTTGAATATGAAGAAGTTGATTACTGGGACGAATTCTGTCAGGTGCTTGAATGGTCAAAGACTAATGTTTATTCAACCATACACATCTGCTGGGGTGCTCAGGCGGCGCTTTACTATCACTACGGCGTGCCCAAGTATCCGCTGGACAGTAAGATGTTCGGCAATTTCAAGCATCACATTGAACACCCGGAATGTATGATACTCAAAGGCTTTGGTGATGTTTTCCACTGTCCCCATTCACGTCATACCGAGGTAAGACACGAGGATGTTATAAAAGTTCCTGAATTGACTGTACTTGCTGAATCGTATGAGGCAGGACTACAGCTGATCTGTGATTCAAGTGAAAGATTTTTCTTCCAGCTCGGTCACTGGGAGTATGACAGAGAAACTCTTGCAAAGGAGTATTTCCGTGATGTACGCAAGGGTCTTGATATACAGGTACCCTATAACTATTTTCCGGGAAACGATCCTGATCAGCAGCCGATATTCAACTGGAGCTGTTCTGCTAACCTACTCTATTCCAACTGGCTGAACTATTGCGTATACCAGAAGACACCATACGCACTTGAGGAGCTTACCCCTGTTCCTACAGCGGGCAGACAAAAACTAAAATGAGCAAAACAAGACATGCTGCAGAGAATTTCAAGGTAGGCGCACTGCTGACTCTTGTGGGTGGTTATCTTGACACCTATACCTATATCAGCCGTGGCGGAGTCTTCGCTAATGCACAAACGGGTAATATAGTACTTATGGGACTGAAACTAACTGAATGTGAATTTGGTGCCGCTGTGCATTATCTGATTCCGATCATTTCTTTTGTTGTAGGTGTCCTTGCAGTGGAACTCATAAAGTCTAAATTCAATGATGATCCCAAAGTTCACTGGCATCAGATCACTCTATTGCTTGAAATGTTTATTATTGCTGTGGTCGGGTTCATTCCTGAAAGTCATAACAATATAGCGAATGTTCTTGTCTCACTGACCTGCGCTATGCAGGTGGAAGGTTTCAGAAGGCTGAACGGAAATGCATATGCAACTACTATGTGTACAGGTAATCTTCGCAGCGGAAGTGAGAGCCTGTTTGCCTATCTTAAATCACGGGATGTATCTCAGAGGAAGAAAGCACGCGAATACTTCAGTATTATATGTATATTTATCGTTGGTGCTGTTATCGGTGCTGTTCTTACTGGTTTTATCGGCATTAAAGCTGTTTTGATATGTCTTATAGGACACGCAGGTGCATTATTTATACTCAGAACCTATCGTACACCAAATGATAAGACGGCGGATTGATTTATCTGCCGTCTTATTTTGTTTGCTTCGTTTTTAAAATACACATTTTCACAAAGAGAACAAAAAACTTTGGTTGAATTTATATAAAATAATATTGACATTAACGAAATAATTTGCTATAATTTATATAGCTAAATGATAAATGCGTCTTGTGAGCATTAATAATTTTTCACATGATCATATTGTAAATTATGGAGGCAAACATGAGAAGACTTGTTACAAGAAGTGACTTTGACGGCTTGGTTTGCGCTATGCTGCTCAAGGAGATCGAGATCATTGATGAGATCAAATTTGTTCATCCCAAAGATGTTCAGGATGGAAAGATAGAGCTGTCAGAAAATGATATTACTACCAACCTGCCTTTTGATAAACGTGTAGGTCTTGCTTTTGACCATCACGAGAGTGAGCTTATAAGAAATAAGCTGGAAGATTATCTGGGCAAGTACATAATCGACGGTAACGCCAAATCCGCCGCAAGGGTTGTTTATGATTATTATGGCGGCGAGCTTGTATTCCACGGAGTATCGGAAGAGATAATGGAAGCAGTCGATAAAGGTGATAGTGCTGATTTTACGGAAGATGAGATCCTTAATCCATCCGGTTGGGTGCTTATGAATTTTATTATGGATGCTCGTACAGGTCTTGGAAGATTTCATAATTTCCGTATATCTAACTATGATCTGATGATGAAACTTATTGATTTTTGTGTTGACCATTCTATTGAGGATGTCCTCAAGCTACCTGATGTTAAAGAACGCGTGGATCTTTATTTTGAACAGCAGGATGCGTTCAAGGAACAGTTGAAGCGTATAACGGAGATACATGACAAGGTCGCAGTTATAGACCTTCGTAAAGAGGATACTATATTTGCGGGCAACCGTTTTATGGTATATGCTATGTGGCCTGAGGTCGAGTTGTCAGTTCACGTTGCCTGGGGCTTCAAAAAACAGAATACTGCTGTTATGATCGGTAAGTCTATAATAAACAGATCATCACCTTTTGATATAGGTACACTATGTCTTTCTTATGGCGGAGGCGGTCATGCGAATGCAGGTACCTGTCAGCTTAACAATGACATTGTTGACAATGAATTGCCGGTAATTATTGATAAACTTAACGGAAAGATACCTGTTTGATTATTTAAGTTTATATCTATTGAAAATTAAGTTGTTTACAGACCGTCGGTGATGTTCTGACGGTCTTTTTGTAGGTAAAATGCATTAAAATCTTTTTTTTGCTTTGTGCAGGCTTGCAATTGATTTTTTTGAGGATATATGATATAATTATATAGTATGAAAATTTCATCAAACGTGACATATCGTCAGAAAAGCTTTGGGGGAGCAATATTATGACTAAAAGTGATGCGCAGGAAATTTTATCATTTCATTCATGCCGCAACAGAAATGTTGACGATCCGAGATGGGAATATGGTTTTATCGGCAGACTTCGTCCGTCCGGCGGAGAGCTGAATGAAGATAATTTTATACAGATCATGGAAAGTATTCGTATACTTAAAAATGACCTTTCTGCTGAAGTGATCGATAAAAATCTTGTATATGATATAATCAGCATAATACGTCTTACCAGGACCTGGTGTGTATCTCGTGGCAGTAGTTCAAATGACAGAGTTAATGATGAGGAACATGAAAAACTTCTAATGTGGGTAAGTATAATTGAAAAGACTCTTTTCTATCTGCTTGACGGTGCTGATGATGAGATAGCTTTTCAGGATTATTACTGCTATCTTCAGGACAGCAGTGAGCAGCTTCTGAAAGCAGAACTGCTCAGAGCCATATGAGTATATATATTTAATAACAGCGTGTTATTGCTGAATGCAAGGAGTGTTTTGGATGAAATGTCCTAAATGCGGCGAAACAGTCGGTGATCATGATAAGATCTGTCAGTACTGCAGTGCAGAGCTTTTTATTGATACCCAGCTGGCAGAGCGCCTATTTAAGAAAAAGAAAGATCCTCTTCCGGATGATGATAAATTCACAAGGACGGAGAAGAAAAAACATCTTAAAAGACCTGATCTAAAAAAACTTGATTTTCATAATATCAAGCTTATAGCAATAGTTGTGCTTTCGCTGCTCATTTTAGTGCTTGCTGTCGTTCTTATTGTAAGATCAATGGGATCCAAAGGTGAGAAATACGCAAAGAAAGCTGCTGATTTTATAGGTGCAGACTTCGAGATAGCTTCAAAGAAGCTTGATTTTAAGATAAAGCAAGAATCTGGATATAAAGGTTTTACGGCTGTGATTGATTATAACTATGTAGCCGAGTCAGACGATGATCTGCGTATTGATGGTGTTACTTATCCCGAGTGGGCTGTTGTTATCAATACAGATGATGAAAACAGGATCACCGAAGTTCGTTATTGTAATTTTAAACGAATAAAGAGCGATATCAAAGGTGTAAAAAAAGAACATACTATTAATCTTGATAAGTTCAATCCGGGTACAGATAAGTCTGCTATAGATAAAGAGCTTGATATGGATCCATACAGTATAGCTTTTACCAAGGATGGAACTGCATATATTTATCGCTATTGGTATGAAAATGACAGCGGTGATGAGCAGCCTGTTGTTCTGACCGTCTACTATGATACTAAGGATAAACTCAAGACTTATACACCTCAGCTTTTGTTCCATCAGTATATGTGATAATTTCAAACACTTGCTTTTAGGTTGATTCTTATATAGAAGTTTTCCAGCAACTGCTACGAAATACCTGTACAGAAATCCGGAACTAAAAAAGTTGAGAGATTATATTTGCAAAAATTCTTCTTTCTAAAAATACTGCCGTGCAGCATCACACTGCGCGGTAGTTTTTTTAGAATCAGCAGTTCATACTGCGCTTTTGTAATAAATGCTGATATCTGTGATCTGATTAATAATTATTTTGTGCGTTGTTAGTAAACATCGTTTACTTGTCTTGACAAATCTTTGAGATTGTGATAATATTTTATAGTAAACAGTGTTCATTTACAGTAGAGGGAGGTCTGTATATGCCGAGAGATAAATCCGAATCGCACGAAAAGATCCTCAAAGCAGCGGTCAAAGAATTTATGGAATACGGCTTTGAGAATGCATCCATGCGTAGGATCGCAAACGAAGTCGGGCTGACTGTCGGTGCGTTGTACAGGCATTTCCCGAACAAAGAGGAAATATTTGCAGTGCTTGTAGAACCTACGATCAGCGAGTTGATGGCGAAATATCAGGCGTTCGTTGAACAGGGTTATGAAGTCATGAAATGCGGCGATATACAGCAGCTCTGGAATGACAGCGAAAGCGAGACCAAGTGGTTGATGTGCTTTATCTACGACCATTTTGAAGCCTTCAAGCTGCTGATCTGTCGTTCACAGGGAACCAGATTTGAGCGTTTTGTTCACGATATGGCAGAACTGGAGGAACGATCCACGCTGGATTATTTCGAGCGTTTGAAACAGTACAATATGACCGTCAATGAACTTTCAAAGCAGGAATTTCATATGTTGGTGACGGCAAATGTGTCCGCATTGTTTGAGGCGGTGATCCACGATTTCAGTCGTGAAGAAGCCATGCATTATGCAGAGACACTGGACGCTTTCTTTTCTGCAGGTTGGAAAAAGATACTCGGCATCTGATGCCGATTTTCTTTTGAATATAGGTTAGATAAAACTAACTTTATAAAGGAGGACCTTTTATGGAACAAACCAAGAAACGCTCTGCGATCAGCTGGGTGGTTGAATTTGCGGGGCAGAAGAAACCGAATTACATATTGAGCGTAATTCTGGCAATGTGTAAGGTAGTATTCGGGCTGATGCCGTATCTGTATATGGCGGATATCGTCCGAAAACTTCTGGAAATGCACGCAGGAACGCTTGATAAGGATATGTCGCTATTGAAAGCTAGTATCATCAAAATGGCTGTTTTCTGGCTGCTAAGTCGTGTTTGCCATGCAGTGTCAACGACACTTTCTCATGCTGCTACTTTTGAGGTACTAGCAAATATCCGCAGACAACTTACCGAAAAGCTTTCAAAGCTGCCGCTCGGTTCGGTACTGTCGCAGTCAAGCGGCACATACAAAAATATCATTTGCGAACGTGTTGATTCCATCGAAACTACGCTTGCTCATATCATCCCGGAGGTACTGTCCTCCGCGTTCGTTCCGATCGCACTTATTATCTACATGATGACAATTAACTGGAAACTGACACTGATTTCTTTTATCTGTGTACCTGTTGGCGTGGGCTTTTTCATGCTGATGATGGTCGGAGGCAAGGAAAGTTATGAAAACTGCGTTATCAAAACAAAGCGTCTGAACGATACTGCGGTAGAGTATATCAACGGTATTGAGGTCATCAAGGCTTTTGGCAAGGCAAAAAAATCGTATGATAAATTCGTTACCGCAGCAAAAGAGGGAGCAGACTGCTTCATTGACTGGATGCGCCGCTGCAATCTCTGGCAGAATATTTCACTGTTGATCATGCCGTATTTTTTTCTCGGTCTGCTTCCGTTCGGGGCGTTGTTCTACTTGAAAGGCACGGTTTCCGGCTCTGATCTGTTGATGCTGATCATTCTCTCTCTTGGACTTGTTTCTCCTGTTATGACGATTGCATCCTATTGGGATGGTATAGGAAAAATGGGTACGATCATCGGAGAAGCAACGGAAATTCTTGAAAATGACGAGCTGATCCGTCCAAAAACGATGACAGAAAAGCCTAACGGCGCTGATATTGTACTTCATGATGTGCATTTCGGCTATAATGAGGATGAAATTCTGCACGGCATCAATTTAAATATCATGCAGGGAACTGTTAATGCACTGGTCGGACCTTCCGGTTCTGGCAAATCCACGATCGCAAAGCTTATCGCTTCCTTCTGGGACGTGAACAGCGGCAGTATATCATTCGGTGGAGTAGATATCCGAAATATTCCGCTGGAAAGATACAATAGAGATATTGCTTATGTTTCACAGGACAATTATCTCTTTGACGAAACCATCATGGAGAATATCCGTATGGGCAATCCCAACGCGACTGATGAAGAGGTAATGAAAGCTGCTAAGATGTGTTGCTGCCATGATTTCATTATGATGCTTGAACATGGTTATCAGACCGTTGTCGGTGGTGCGTGCGGTCATCTTTCTGGCGGTGAACGTCAGCGAATATCTATCGCAAGGGCGATGCTTAAAAATGCACCGGTCATAATTCTTGATGAAGCGACAGCGTACACAGATCCCGAAAATGAAGCCCTGGTTCAGTCTTCTGTTGCGAAACTGGTACAGGGAAAAACGCTTCTTGTTATTGCTCACAGGCTGTCTACGATAGCTTCTGCCGATCAGATCATTCTGATAAATAACGGCATGGTCGAAGCAAGCGGAACACAGGATGAATTGCTCAAAAAATCACCGTTGTATAGGCAGATGTGGGAAACTCATATGGCAGTAAAGGAGGGTGAATGATGTTTACGACACTCAAACGATTCTTTGATTTCTGCGATGAAGAAGACAGAAAAAAACTGTATCTGGCTATCGGGCTTGGAACGATCAAGGCTATATTTGCAGCGCTGCGTATTTCAGCAATCGGTGTAGTTGTTATGGGCATTCTCGACGGTAATATGACATACAAAATAATATGGGTTGCTATTGCGATTCTTGCTGCATCAGTACTTGGACAGCTTTTTATAAATCTGAAAACAACGATGCTACAGACCGAAGCCGGGTATCATTCCTGCGCGAACAAGCGTATCGAAATTGCAGAGCATCTGCGCTATCTGCCGACGGGCTATTTCAATGACAACAGCTTAGGACACATCACAAGTGTGACAACGAACACTATGGAAGCACTTTCCGATGTTGCTACCAGAGTTGTCATGCTTACAACACAGGGAATTCTGACAACTATCGTAATAACAGCGTTTGTATTCTGCTTTGATTGGCGTATCGGATTTATTCTGACGATCGGTGTCGTCATCTATGCGCTCATCAATGCGGCGATGCAGAAAGCCACACGCAAAGGTGCACCAGCCCAGCAAAAAGCGAACAGAGAGCTTGTTGCTGCAGTGATCGAGTTTATTCAGGGCATCGCAGAGGTCAAGAACTATAATCTTGTCAGCAATCGCGCAAAAAAGCTTGAAGCTGCGATAAAAGCTAAGCAAAACGGAGATACACATCTTGAATTTGATGTGATCCCATATATCACTTTACAGGAGATAGTGATAAAGCTCATCGGTGTTGTGATGTGCGCCGCATCTGTATATTTTTATATAGGCGGAAGTATGTCATTGTTATATTGTATCATGATGATGATAAGCTCCTTTATGATCTATGAGAGCCTTGATGTTATGGCAGGATTCTCATCGTTGATACGAACAGTTGATATATGTGTCAGTCAGGCAAAAGATATCTTGACTATACCCGAAATGGATATTGAAGGCTCAGACATTACTCCTGTAAATCATGATATTGAACTGAAAAATGTCACATTCGCTTACGAAAACAGAATGATCATAAACGGAGTTGATCTGAAGATTCCTGAACATACCACAACTGCAATCGTCGGACCGTCAGGCGGCGGCAAGACAACAATGACAAGTCTTATGGCTCGTTTCTGGGATGTCAAAAGCGGCGAGGTGCTGCTCGGCGGCAAAAATGTCAAGGAATACAGCTTTGACAGTCTTATGCGGAATTTCAGCTTCGTGTTCCAACGGGTTTATCTCTTTGAGGATACGATCGCGAATAATATCCGATTTGGTGATCCGGATGCGCCGATGGAAAAGGTCATTGAAGCTGCAAAAAAGGCTCGCTGCCACGATTTCATCATGAACCTGCCTGACGGTTATGAAACTGTGATCGGTGAGGGCGGTGCTTCTCTCTCCGGCGGTGAAAAGCAGCGTATTTCTATTGCAAGAGCGATCATGAAGGATTCTCCTATAATCATTCTCGACGAAGCGACTGCCAATGTCGATCCTGAAAATGAAGCGGAACTGACAAAGGCGATCGAGGAACTGACAAAGGAAAAGACGATCATTATGATCGCACACCGACTGAAAACAGTTGAACACGCTGATCAGATCATCGTCATTGACGGAGGAAAAATCGTGCAGCAGGGCAAGCATAATGTACTCATGCAGCAGGACGGCATTTATCGTACATTTGTTACTGACAGACAGAAAGCGGCAAGCTGGAAGCTGTAAATTATTGATTCATATTAAAGTTAAAGAGGGTTGTTGCACACCCCGACAAGAAAAAGAGCCTGGCACAAACCTGAAAATGGTAGTGTCAAGCTCTTTTTTTGGTGGAATAATATAATTACAAAAAACATTAAACCATATTCATGACATAACGTGCTGCTAAAAATACTAATAACAGCATTATTATGAATCCTATTAGTACAAGTATGGAACTAAGAACCGGACGAGTAGAGAACTTTTCTTTTATGTCTTTACGCTTGATAACTGTACTTGTAGTAATTATTATTACAGCAATTGGCGGCATTATTGATTTCAAAATGTCCATATATATTTTACCTTTCTTTTACTGAGGATCTACACCGTATGAAACTGGTGTCAACTAAAGGATTGTACCACAATAATTAGAAATTGTCAAGTGCGGATAAATATGAATTATGATGTCTATATTCAGGAAACCACGAAAATCAGATTATTGAATGATATAAATATAATTAATAATGAGGCTTGAACCTGATAACGATATCTTATATAGTTAGATAATATATGCTTAAGTTATGATCGTATATGATAATTATAGACGTAAACCGCGTAAACACAAAGCGATAACGTTATCACATCTTAGTTATCATATGCTGTGTATTTTGAATTTTGGTGAAAAGCTTTATCTTAATATTCGTTAAATCGCGCTTTTTCGTAGATTTGGCTGATAACGTTATCACGCATTTTTGTTGACCTTTGAGTGTTTTTGGTATAAAATCTAATCAATGCAGAGAAAGTATCTGCACAATAAGGAGGTAAAAGAAATTGAAAAGGAAAAAATTATTATCACTCTCACTTGCATTTATCTTAGGTGCAAGCATTTTAACATCCTGCTCGGTAAGTGAGGCAGGCAGTGATGACAGCACAGCTGATGCGAACAATGTAAAGGGATCTTATAAATACGGAAAGATAGACATACCTGGCAAGGATGGCGCACTTTGCGGAGCCCCTATCTATATCGCTTATGAAAACGGTTATTTTGCAGACGAGGGCTTTGATGTGAACCTTATTTCAGCCGATTTTGAAACGAGAAAGATAGGTCTTAATAATGGTTCTATCCCGATAGTAAACGGCGACTTTCAGTTTTTCCCTTCTATTGAAAACGGCATAGATGTTAAGGTGGTTGACGGGTTGCACGAGGGATGCATAAAGTTTGCTGTTCGTCCCGATTCGGACATAAGCACTGTAGATGATCTCAAGAACAAGAAAATAGGTGTTGATGAGATAGGCGGTACACCGCATCAGGTAGCTTCGCTGTGGCTTGAAAATGCAGGAATATCCGCAGACCCGTCCGCAGGAGAAGTAACGTTCCTACCATACTCGGACGGAAATCTTGAATTTGAAGCACTTGCAAACGGTGAGATAGATGTTGCGGCACTATGGGATCCGCTAGGCTCTATACACGAAAAGGCAGGCGATGTGAAGATAATCTTCGATCTCGGAAAAGATCCTTACTTTGAGAATCATTTCTGCTGCTTTTTATATGCATCTAATAAAGTCTTGAATGATGACCCCGAAGAGGTCGCTGCACTGCTTAGGGCTTATCGCAAAGCGCAGGAGTGGTTATATGAACACCCTGAGGAAGCAGTAGATATTATTATAAATAAAAACTACGCATCAATAGAGGATAAGGAGCTTGCGGTAGAGCTTATAAAGAGCTATGGTTTCCCCTCTGCGGCAGAGCATGACGAAAACTGGGACTCACACGTTGAATCTGACGTAAAGTATTTTGTTGACGGACTTGCGAAGATAGGATATCTAAAAAGTGACCCCGATCAGTTTGCAAAAGATATTTATCAGAAAGTTGAGGTTCAAAAATGAGCACGACAGCAGTAAAACTGTCATCATCTGTAAAAGCTGAGCAAAACGGCAAAGCGAGATCGGCTTGGGGATACAAAAATAATGCATACTATCTATTAAAGATACTGTTTACAGTTTCGGGGTTCATTATTGCTGCAGGTGTCAATATTTTCTTTCCTCAGAAAGCAGCATTGGAAATAAAGAATTATGTAATAAGGGCATTCAACCTTAATATAAAGCTCACTATGAATGATGCTTACATTTTGGTACTCGCTGTTCTTACTGTTATTTATGCTGCCGCAGGAGTGCGTGCGTGGGGCGATAATGACAGAAGAAAAAGCTACAGCAAAAGGGCAGCTTTTCGCTTTGCTGTTGGGATAGCTCTTGCTGTTTGGGATATAGGCGGCACTAAGCTGCTATTCTTTCCGCAGCCTTTTTTTCCCGGGCCTGCTCAGGTTATCGAAGCTTACCTTGTCGACAGCGAATATATCCTGCAAAACACTCTCTATTCATTAAGACTTTATGCGGCTGGCTTTTCCTGCGGTGTTCTTTTGGGCGTAGGTACGGGAATACTTATCGGGTGGTTTCCTAAAGTATATTACTGGGTTTTCCCAGTGCTTAAAATAACTGGCGTTGTACCTGCGGTAGCATGGATGCCATTTGCGCTAACACTTTTACCGAATTCATTTACAGCTGCGGTTTTCCTTATAGTTATATGCGCCTGGTTCCAGATAGCTTTTCTTACTGCACAGGGCATACAGTCAACACCCAGACAAAGCTTTGAAGCCGCAAGGATACTCGGAAGCAATTCTGTAGATCAGATTTTGCACGTTGCGATACCGCACGCTATGCCGGATATCTTCACCGGAATAACTTCGGCAAATGCAATGGCGTTTACTACACTTGTAATGAGCGAGATGTTAGGTCAGCCGGGTGGGCTTGGTTACTACATCAACCAGTCTAAGGTGTGGAGTGCATACTACAAAGTATTAGCGGCAATAGTTATAATGGCGGTGCTGTTTTCTTTTATCAACCACATCATCGGCAGGATTCAAAAGCACACGTTAAGGTGGCAAGAGGGAGTTGTAAAAAAATGAGCAGCAGTATAAATATACAAAATGTCGACAGAATCTATACCGATGCTGACGGAAGAGCTGTTGAGGCATTAAAAGCTGTTGACCTTGACATAAGAGCAGGGGAGTTTATCTCGCTGATCGGACCTTCTGGATGCGGCAAGACTACGCTCCTGCGGCTTATTGCAGGTCTTGATAAACCGCAGTCGGGATCGCTTTCGATTGACGGCAGAAAGATAAAAGGCGTTGATCCAGAGCGCGGATATGTTTTTCAGCAGGGAAGTCTTTTTCCGTGGCTTGATGTTGAACATAACATAGCCTACGGACTAAGGGCAAGAGGTCAACTAAGACAGAAGAAAAAGAATGTAAGTGAGTATATCTCAATGGTGGGGCTTGGTGGATTTGAAAAAAGCTATCCTCACCAGATATCGGGTGGCATGGCACAGCGTGTGGCGATAGCAAGGGCGCTGATAAACGAACCTAAAGCTCTTCTATTGGATGAGCCTATGGGTGCACTTGATTCCTTTACAAGAGCTGACCTTCAGGATAAGCTGTTAGAGCTCTGGAAGGAAAAGGGCACAACGATGATACTTGTAACCCACGACATTGATGAGGCTATATATTTAAGTGACCGTATAGTTATAATGACTCCTCGTCCCGGCAAGATAAGTCGTGTGATAGACGTGACTCTGCCAAGACCAAGGCATAGGGGCGGAGTGGAATTTTTAGCTCTTAGACGAGAGATACTTGAGCTTTTTGAACTAGCACAGGCACAGCCCCAACCTGAATATACCATATAAGTTGGTGAAGTAGTGATGAAGAAGAATATACCGGGAATAGTTGAGTTTATAGCTTCAGTGTTACTGACTGTCGGCTCTTTTACATTTTTTAAGGCTTGCAGCAGCGAGCATGAAGGTAAATTTATGACATGTCATTGGGCGCAGAATGCGGTAATGCTAATAGGTATAGTTATCACGCTGCTTGCGCTGCTTAGGATCATTCTAAAAAACAGCGGCATAAAAGCAGGACTTGCGATAGGTGTGTTTTTAACATCTCTTTCGGTTATGTTTATACCTGGCCATGCGATAAACCTTTGCATGATGGACACAATGAGCTGTCACACAATATTCAAGCCTGCGGTGATAGTTATAGCATCTGTTCTTGCAGCTGTGGCAGGTGTTGACAGCATTCTCGGCATCATAAAGGCAGGAAAAAGTAATGGATCTTAAAAACCTTCCTATTATAAATCTTAGACGCAAGCCTATCAGAACAACTGCGCTTATCGTGATAGCCATGGTAATGTCGGCAGCTGCCTTTGGAGGTCAGTTGCTGATAAAAAGTATGCAAAGAGGTCTTGATAGCTTGGAACAGCGGCTTGGCGCTGACATCATTGTTCTTCCCGAGGGAACTGAAAAAAAGGTCGATCTGCAAAACTTGCTATTGCAGGGTACACCCGGGTATTTCTATATGGATAAGTCAGTAGCAGACAGTCTTTCAGAAATAAACGGAATAGATAAGCTCTCTTCTCAGTATTTTCTTGTGTCTGCCAATGCCGAGTGCTGCACTGTTCAGGTGCAGATAATAGGCTTTGATGATGATACTGATTTTACTGTAAAGCCCTGGCTCAAGGAGGCTTATAACGGCACATTAAAAGAAAACGAGATAATAGTTGGTGCAGGGTTATCCACTCGTGTTGGGAATACTCTTGCACTCTACGGTGTTGAGTGCAAGGCTGTCGGCAAGCTCGAAAGAACAGGCACAGGTCTTGACACGGCAGTATATGCAACAAATGATACAGTCAAGGGACTTATAAAAGCCTCGGCCGAGAAGGGTATAGCCGTCCTTTCAAAGCAAAGCCCGGAGAATGTGATATCCTCTGTTTATATAAAAGCAGATAAGGATGCTGATATTGACGAACTCACAGCAGAAATAAACATGAAAGTTGATGGTGTTCAGGCTGTGCGAACAAAATCAATGATGACCGATACAGCAAAGCAGCTGAATGTACTTTCCGAAAGTATAATGGTAATAACAACCGCCGTGTGGGTGCTTGCTGCTGTGATAATGATCGCTGCATTCTATAATAGTGCAAACGAGCGAAAAAGAGAATTTGCATTGTTAAGAACAATAGGTTTCTCAAGAAAGCAACTTAGCAGAATAGTGCTTTCAGAGTCAATTATCACCGCAGGGGCTGGTTCATTGGCAGGTGTTGCTTTGACGGCTCTGCTCAGTTTTTCATTTGTAGGCGTAATCGAGAAAAAGACTGCGCTGCCGATACTGATGCCGTCTGTAAGTGTAACACTTATTTACGGTGTGACTGTAATGACCATTGTTTTGTTTGCAGGATCGATTGCGTCTGCTATATCGGCATACAGGCTCACTCATATTGAAACTGGCAAAATACTTCGGGAGGGTTGCTGAAATGAAGATAATAGCGGATAGTATCAGCGTTAGCTATAATAAAAAGGGAAATACTGTAAAGGTACTGGATAAGGTTGATATATCTTTTGAAAACGGCAAGCTTACCTTGATAACCGGCCGTTCAGGCAGCGGAAAAACTACCCTGATAAATGTACTTTCAGGGATTCTTGCCCCGAATGATGGACATGTTTATTATGATGATACTTCTGTTTATATTCAAAGCGACGAGCAGCTTTCAGCATTCAGGTGCGAAAATATTGGATATATACCTCAGGGTGCCAGTGCTCTTTCAAGCCTGACTGTATTGCAAAATGTACTTCTCCCATCGGTACTTTCAGGTAATGACGATACGGTTTACGCCAAACAGCTGCTTGATATCCTTGGGCTTAAAAAGCAAGAAAATGCATATCCGGATGAGCTTTCTGGAGGAGAACTCAGGCGGCTTTCGGTTGCAAGGGCGCTTATAAATTCTCCCTCTGTGATTTTTGCAGACGAGCCCACAAATGATCTTGACGAAGAAAATGCCACACTTATTTTAAAACTTCTGAAAGATCAGGCTGAAAGAGGTGCTGCGGTTATCGCTGTCACCCATGACAGCTCAGCGCTTGCGTATGCAGACAAAGTCTATGAAATGAACAGCGGAAGTCTGATCGGTAAGGAGAGAGAAAATGAAACTACGATTTGCAGACCTCTCGTATCTTGACGAGATATCAGAGATAGAGTTAAGCTGTTTTCCAAAGGATCAGGCAGCTGAAAAGGATCATTTCCGATCTCGGTTGATGACTTATCCGGACCATTTTCTGCTGCTTTGCGATGACAACGGTAGGGTAGCAGCGTTTATTAACGGCTTTGTTAATGATCATTCAGACCTTACAGATGAGATGTACAAAAGACCTGGGCTGCACGATGAAAACGGTGCCTGGCAGATGATATTCGGGCTTTGCACACGTCCTGAATGCAGACACAAAGGCTATGCCCATACATTGATGAACGAATTTCTTCGCCTCGCAAAAGAGCAGGGACGCAAGGGAGTGGTGCTAACCTGTAAAGCTGAGTTGATAGGTTTTTACGAGCAGTTCGGTTTTGAAAATGAGGGCGTTTCCACAGGTTCCGTAATTGGCGGCGTTAAGTGGTATCAGATGAGGAAGATATTCTGAAGTATTATTATCTGAGAAGAAAGGGATAACTTCACTTATGTGTGATCTCCGCATAAACAGATAAATATTTTAAAATGATCGAATAACCGACGCCGTTATGTAATATACTAAGGTAGGAGAAGCTTCGATATTACTACTGTGTTCATTACTTTTTTGTTTTATATTTGTTATCTTGTTTTTTCGACTTTATAATACAGAAAATATTTATAAAAATTGTGCAAAAGGACTTGACAATTTGATTATTCTTTGTTATAATGTACTTGACGGAAAGCGTGTGCTTTACGTATGCCGCCGTTAGCTCGGCTGAAAAAACATCTTAAAGACGCCATTAGGTGCCTTTTGATCGGCTGGCTCATCTTGATGTTATGGCTTTTTGGATGAGCAGGGAATTGATTTATTCGGATAGCTTCCGAAAGAATCATATACTGCCCTCTGGGTTGGGGGCAGACCAGGGAGCAGAGGCGTGTAAGCCGTAAGCTCTTACCATGTTCATAGGATAGCCTGTCTGCGTAAGCTGACAGGCTGTTTTAATATGAAAGGATATGACGTATATGTTCATTAAGAATAGAATTGCCCTGCTTACAGCTATTGTATGCCTTTTGAGTTTGTGTGGATGTTCGGATAATAAAAAAACAGACAATAAGATCGTTAAAAACAATTCCGTGTCAGCTGACAGTGAATATGATGAGAATATCTCTGAAGTTAGTTTCAGTCTGGAAAGCGGATTTTATGAAAGTGAACAGCAGCTTGAACTGTCTGTTAAGGATAAAGATGTTACAATTAGATATACTAACGATGGTTCGGTGCCAAATGCTTCCTCAGAAGTGTATACCGATGCTATTTCTCTGACTGATCGCAAGAATGATTTTTCTATGCTTGCTGAACAGACTGAGATCACAGCAAGTCACGACTATTCTGCACCTATGTCCGTTACTAAGGGAAATGTTATACGTGCTGCTGCGTTCAAAGATGACGGTACTCATGGTGCAGTAACTTCCCACACTTTCTTTGTGGGCATCGACAGAGAGAAAAATTACGCAGATGTTCCTGTTATATCATTGATTATGGATCCCGCTGATCTGTTTGATCATGACTCGGGTATTTATGTACTTGGTAAGATCCACGATGATTGGCTGAAGGAAGATCCTTCAAATGCATCAGTTGATGTTTGGAAGCAGGAAGCTAATTATACTCAGCGCGGAAAAGAATGGGAGCGTCCTGTTTATGCTGAATACATTCTTTCTGACGGAAGTATAGGTTTTACACAGGATCTCGGTATAAGAATAATGGGTGCCGCATCCAGAAATGAACATCAGAAAAGTTTTCGCCTTACAGCACGTAAGGATTATGGTGATAAAAATATAAATTATGAGCTTATACCTGATAATACCCGTTCAGACAGACAGGGTAATGTAGATAAGTATAAATCCTTTGTCCTCAGAAATGGTGGTAATGACTGTAATTTCGCTAAATTCAGGGATCCTCTGCTACAATCCATGGTCATGGACAAGTCCTTTGAAACTATCCAGTCAACCCCGGTTGTTGCTTTCATTGATGGTGAATACTGGGGAATGTATACTCTTACTGAGGATTATAGTGATAATTATATATCAGATAATTATGATATCGACAACAAAAATGTTGTGATACTTAAAGTTGGGGAGATCGAAGAAGGTACAGAGGAGGACATAAAGTTATTCAGCGATCTGTATGACTTTATCACCGGAAATAATATGTCAGATGA
>ODAI010722173.1_pt1 | contig 31043 bp, 31 predicted proteins | sample 1539321 | NCBI WGS metagenome assembly ODAI01 (sample SAMN02144231, study PRJEB22623) | gut metagenome | biome: sheep rumen | host: Ovis aries | place: New Zealand
ATTGTCCGTTACCCCAACACTCAACATTACTCACTCAACACTTTTTCTTCTCTCCCCATCGCCTACCAGCAACTTCTCATACCTGTCCTTTGGCAGTACTGACATCGCTTTGATGAGAGTGTCCTGGTCCTTCTGTGGTCTGAATGCTGCCACCATAACAACAACAAACCTGTTATTTTTATCTGTGGATAGAGGTATTGCATTATGTATCGCCTCGACCTCCACACCATTATAGATGGTTATGATGTTATTGTTAACGTTGACATTTAGATATGTTCGTAGGTTCTCTTCAGCTTGATCCGAGATACATATAATTTTATCGTATCGAGTGTACATCCATCTGTCGATTTTAGCCAGTAGCCAGTTCCCTCGCTTACGATTATTGGTATTATGCTCCGTCGTCACCAGTTTCTTCTTGGCGAAGCAGTTCGCTATGGCAGCAAACAGCTGAGGTGACGAGTTATGTGTATGTACCACGTCATACTGTCGCATTATCTTTATTAGCTTCAGTATATATGTTGGGTTATAATATCCAGTCCCCAGTGCATATAGTTTACACTCCGGACACTCCCTCTCCAGTCGTTCCGTCAGTGCCGTCCTCTCCCCGTTGAATATCACCAGTCCCACCTCATGACCCAGTGCCACGAACCTCGGTAGCATATTCACCACCAGCGTCTCAGCACCGCCAGTATGAAGCGATGTAATTACATGAAGAATTTTCATATTAGATTTTTTTGACCACGGATCTACACGGATTTACACGGATGATTTTTCCAGCAGATATCGCAGATTGTTTTTGACCACGGATTTACACGGATTTACACGGATGATTTTTTCCAGTATCTCATGCAGATTATTTAACCACGAATCACACGAATCTCACGAATTTTCCAAAAACTAAAAACTGTACCTCCCACGAATTACACGCGCTCGGCGACGATAGGAGACGCTTTCATAGCGCAGCGGAGAAAGAATCTCACGAATTATTTTTTCTCTTTATCTTTCTCGAATATTTCGAATTATACAACTATCCGTTCTCTCTCTAATCCTTCTGCGCATCCAAAATTCAGTAATATTCCGAGTTTATAACCAGTAGCTTTGAGGTAGTTATACACTTGGGCTTGATGTGCACTATCTAAGTATGATACGGCTTTGAGTTCAACGATAATCTTATCGTGACAGACAAAGTCGGCTCTGTATGATTGCTTCAACTCTGTACCTTGATAATATATTTTTATATCTTTCTCCCGTTCAAATGGTATTCCTCTCTTTTTAAGTTCAATCTCCAAAGCCTCTTGGTATACTGCCTCAAGGAAACCGTGTCCTAATTGATTATATACCTCAAATGCAGCACCTATGATATCGTAACTCTCTTTGCTGTAAACAACCATATTGGATTTTTATTTTTAACCACGAATCACACGAATCTCACGAATTCTTTTTTTTTGAATATTCCAAATAGTCATTTCACTACTAATTCATTTTTTAGTATTATAGATTCGTGTTATTCGTGAAATTCGTGTTCGTCTAAATCATTTTTAGTATTATAGATTCGTATTATTCGTGAAATTCGTGTTCGTCTAAATCATTTTTTAGTCTTATAGATTCGTGTTATTCGTGAAATTCGTGTTCGTTTAAAAACAGATTTATTCGCATTCGTGAAATTCGTGTTCGTCTAAAAAACAGATTATCCGTGTTCGTCTAAAATTTCCGTGTGAATCCGTGTTGTCCGTGGTCGAAGTAGTATTGAGGTATTGCAGAATTGAAGTATCCGTGTGAATCCGTGTTATCCGTGGTCGAAGTAGTATTGAAGTATTGTAGAATTGAAGTATCCGTGTCAATCCGTGTTATCTGTGGTCGAAGTAGTATTGAAGTATTGCAGAATTGAAGTATCCGTGTGAATCCGCATTATCCGTGGTCGAAGTAGTATTGAAGTATTGTAGAATTGAAGTATCCGTGTCAATCCGTGTGATCCGTGGTCGATATAAAAACTCAGTGAGAGATACGTAAATCCCTCCAATGGAACACTATTCCAAGTGGCATGAACAAGTAATAAAACCATCTCAACTTCGGAATATCACATTGCTTTTTCTTCCCTAAAAACCTTGTGTTACAAGCCCCAAACCTCCAGAAATTCACTGCCGCCTTCACCTTCTGTATCAGCGGAATGTCGTAGCGAGTCATCTCCGCGTATGTCATCATCGATGCCACAGGGCTCTGCATGCGTATGCGTACTATCTTGTCTGTCAGTCCGCCATCCAGATAGTCACGGTAGTATATCACTTTATGAAATACACGCAGCTTATATTTCGTTGCAATACGGTTCCATACCAGCATCTCTGGAACGAATCTCTCGTTAGGAATCTCTGGGAACGGAAACTCCCTCATCACCTCCGTGCGGAACACCTCCATCATATCTCCCTGAACATGGTATTTATTTCGCAAGTCTATCGAATTGGTGTCCAGAATCTCTGCGTCGTTCCCGTGTCCAATTACCGTACCATCATGGTGTGCCATGTATCCGCACACCCCGCCAAACGACTCGTCGCCACGTACCGTCTCATACACCCTTGCCACCTGTTCCAAGGCGTCGGGTGGGAGAGAGTCATCACTATCCGCAATGAAGAACAGTTCCCCTTGAGCCTCCTTCACCCCTCGGTTTATCGCCCTATGCTTCCCGCCATTCTCCTGATAGAAATACCGGATACCTAAAAACTCAACACTATCAACTAAAAACTTGTTGACGAGGCCCTTCGTATCATCAACACTCCCATCATCCACGATGACCCATTCAAAGTCCGTGAATGTCTGGCGGCAAAGACTCTCATACAGCCTCGGCAGCAGGTGAGCTCGGTTATATGTAGGAGTGAAAACAGTAATCATTTCATTTCAAGTATAGGTCATCCATCGTTACCTCATTTTGTACCATATTAAAGTAGCTGTTGTGTACAGTGCCATTAGTTGTTACCATGACCAGATGCACAGTGCGTTTGTCTTTTGATAGTTCCTGGTATGCTTCAAGTTTATTCTGAAGGTTCGATGCATATTCTTTGTCAATCGTGAACGTGCTTGAAGAATGCTTCATTTCGCATATGTCTGTAAAGCCGTCTGCACGTTGTATTACTAGATCTATCTGTGCCCCACGTCTCTCTCTTGTTCCATGTGTAAACCACGAGCACACGTTTGTTTGTACTCCTGAAATGCCAAGGGCGGCTTTAATTTGAGGTATGTGCTGAAGGCATACACGTTCAAAGGCATGTCCCTTCCATGCGTTATGTGATGTGGATGTAAATGTGTTTGCCCAATAATGTTCATCGCTGAAAGCATTCTTCTTTATACACAGATAGTAGAAAAGTGTAAAATTATCTATCAGTTGATAAAGGGCGTTTGTCTCGGCAGTATCGGCGGAAGCAAATCGGCGAATGAATCCACACTCTTCCAACTCTTCCAGTATTGTTGAGAACGTGCCTCCGTCTGTAAGTTTACACACCCACAGGATTTCCTCCCTGGTCATGCCCGACTTCTTTCCATTGCTCAAGCATCTGATGACTTTGAGGTAATTCTCTGGGCGCTTGAACAGGACGGAATAGAGTGCTTCAAATTCGTCACGCAGTTGGGCAGTCTCCGTGAAGAACAACTGGTCCACATTCTGTGCAACGCTCAGTCCTTTCTTTAGGAAACTCCAATAGTAGGGAATGCCACCAAGAATCATGTAAAGTCCCACCAGGTCCTTCCTGCCAAGGGCAAGATTGGCGCTCTTGGCAAATAGTTCACATTCGTGAAGCGTAAAGGGAACGAGCTTGATACGGTTTGTCAGTCTTCCGCGAAGACCACCCTTGTCCTTTAGGAGTTTCTTACTGATCCATGAGGTAGCACTACCGCACACAATGAGTACGATGTCCTTCTCCCTTCGTGCTGTAGCCCAACCGTTCCAAAAGTTTTCCAGTGCACCAATAAGGTTCCCCTTGGGTGTATCCATCCAGGGAAGCTCGTCAATGAACAGAACCTTCTTGCCGGCTGGAGCATTATTGATGAGTTGCTTTAACAGTTCGAAAGCATCAATCCATGTTGCCGGTATGGCACACTTGGCTAAGCCTGCTGCCATAAGGGAGTTGCGGAATGCTGTCAGTTGCTGGCGCAATGTTCCCTTCGCTACTCCTGTGTGCTGAAAGCAGAATTGGTAGTTGAAGGTCTCTCTTATAAGATATGTTTTGCCGACACGTCGTCTGCCATAGACTGCACAAAACTGCGACTCGTCTTTGCCAAGCAGACTCTGCAATTCTCGCTGCTCCTTTTCACGTCCGATAATCATTGTGATATAATTTTTTTGTTAATTCCGCTGCAAATATAGTAAAAAAGCTTCTATAATCAGCGGAAAAGCATACTTTTCTTTATATTTCCGCTAAATATAAGGTTGTTTTGATAAGGAGTATTGGTTAGTGGTTGGCATCATCTATAAAATTTATCCATCATCCACGATGACCCATTCAAAGTCCGTGAATGTCTGGCGGCACAGACTCTCATAGAGCCTCGGCAGCAGATGTGCCCTGTTATATGTCGGTGTAAATACAGTTATCATATTTATGCGATGAAGTCGCAGTTTTGAGTTTGACGTTGACGTTATCGTTGACGTTATCGTTATTGGAATTTTTCTAATATTCTTGCAATTACCACCTCTGGTGCAAGATACTTTTCATAGTATTCACGAGCACCTCGCTCCAGTTTTTCTCTATATTCAGAGTCTTCTCGTATTTTTACTACTGCATCATATATTTCTTCAGTTGTTTCTACAAAGTGAACATTTTTTCCGTGCACTAGTCCTTCTCCAGGCATTTCGCGAGTCAGTGGTGTTGAGATTATGGCTTTACCCATGCACAGGTATTCTGCCAGTTTCCATCCGTGACACTCACATACTGATGGAGTATTAAATACCACGAATGACTCTTTAGTCTTTTTGATATAGTCATCCATACTCAATCTCCTCTCGTATATAAAGTCCTTATATTCCGTTTTATACCTTCCATAGTCAGGCATCTCTTTTAACACGTTTGGACCTTCTCCGATGAAGAACAACCCTCCCTCTATTTCTACACCAGCCTTTTGGCATGCCTTTAGGAATTCCCCTCTGAATTTGTTAGTGCATGTCCATGCAAATTTGTTATACCATAGGGTAGAGGCATGGAATATATAATTTCGTTTTATGGCTACATTCTTTTCATATTCCTCAATTCTTCTTCTTCTTACAAGAGAATATAGATAGTCACGGAAATATATTTTTGCACTGATACTTGTGTTTTTTCGTGACTTTATATAGTTAGAAATATAGTCCCATATCACTTTGACTTTTGAGTCAATAGTTATTCCAAATGCCGGTCCTATTGCAATAGTCTTGGGATATTTTTCTTGTAATTCCTTTGTTAAATTAACCTTTGCATACACATCACACCAGTTGTATCGGTCTTCATATATGGTTGCAACATCCTCGTAGTCTATGAATATTTTCTTTTGACAAGCCTCGTCTTCTACAACTATTGGTATACCGCTATTATATTCTTTGTCGTTCATATATTTAAGGCTCTTAAAAGCTTCTACCTCATAGCAAATGGAGTTCTTGCCAAATAGTCTTCGCAATCCCATTATATAATAGGAAGCGTAGTTGTATTTATATCTTGAATCAATTTTAATCTTCATACATGTTATAAAATTTATCTTCGTCATACAAATGATCATATTCATATTTTTCCCAAATAAAGTCGTCTTCCCTGACACCATTTGTAAGGAAAGTTTTATAGGGGGTTAATGCAATTCCCCATCCTAATATGATTCTAACATATAAGAAAAGGCAAATAGAATATATAATCAATTTGTTTCTCATATCTTTATAGTCGTGTACTATTACTTGAGCTGTAGTACATACTATACCAATTATAAAATACCATGACAGTCGCCCTCCATCTGTAAATCGGATAAAGAAAATCAATATAAAGATGAAAGTTAATGCTATATTCAGAAGACATAGTTGCATACCTTCCTTGGGTAATTTTTTATACCTGCTTAATATTATTATTAAGAAAAAAGCGGCCTCTATAAAATACGCTAATCTTGGTTGACCACCTGCAGCTCTCGCAGATTGTTCTGCTTTGTATTCGTTCACACTTCCTCCAATGTTATCCATGAGAAATTGTCCCAATGGTGTAAATCCCAAAAGGAGGCCTATAATAAATAATATGGAAATACTTTTTATGGTAAATTTTCTGTTAGCTACGAAATATACTATTCCAAACAATAAGGCAGTATTATGGAAAGTAGCTGCCAGAACTGTTATTGCAAAGAATTTAATTGGTTTCCTCTTTTGGGCAAATGGTATGGCAAACCATGCTATGCAGCATGCTAAAACTTGTCTAAGATATGTGAATGTAAAGAAATAAAACAAGCACAAAAGTACAAAGAATGCAATAAAAGGGTAGGGAGTATATTTTATTAGGTGTCTGTATATCATTAGGTATATTAACAAGGTAGTTGTTAATATAAAGATATACCTGTTTCTTGTAAATTTTGCTATTAATATATTAAACCATCCATATCCCTGCTCTGTCGGATTAAGGGCTATGGCTGATGTCTCTTCATACGGAACTGCATTTCTAAGCTCTTCAGCTGTGGAGTCAAACAAGTCGCAGTATATGTATCTGTCATATCCTCCGAGCATATCTCCTAGTCCACAGATAAGAGCTGCAAATAAGACAACAAGTGCAAATAAAAAAGGTTTATTGTTTTGCCTTGATGGAGGTATTTTAGTTGCGCATAACAATGCAAGCATAAGTAAAGCAATATATATTACCATCTTTATCGTAATATTGTGTGAATAATTATTTTGCCAAGTATTTGAAGAAGAAAGAATCAGGTGATGCCTTCACGCTGCTTACACTCCATTCAAATTCCTTTCCTTTTCCAAAAGCGGATCCAAAGTCTAAGTTTCGCATAGTTTTTTGTTGCATAACATACATCTGAGTTACGTCATAAAATGATTGATGTTTATTTAGAATGGATTGATCAGTATTTGTAATGATACAGCCAGTGGAGATTAGTCTTAAAAGTGGGTGGATTTGTGCAGGAATTCCACCTATTAACAATATACATACAATCATTTTTTTTATGTGGTGTGATGTGTTGTTGTTATAATACTTCTTTATAGTTAATAAACATAAAAGAAATATTAACGGCATATTACTTCGGAAACAAAAGTCATTATGTCCTCCAATTTGGAACCATCCAAAAATACATACTGATAAAACAGATACTAATAACATTATTTTATCAGTGCATATAGAATAACCAATAAGAACAAATACGAGAACCTCAAAAATAATATATAGGGCGAAGCTATAAATATCAGCTATTATGTTACTTGAAAATCTTAGTCCTTGATTTGATGATACCTGAATGTTACTTGTATAAAAGAGCCCTATCAAAATAATAAGAATTAATCCTATTATATTTGTTGGTGTAAACCATGATTTAGCCCAAGATTGTATGCTTTCCCAATGAGTGTTTTTGAGAAATATATAAAGTACTATAGGTGCAAGGCCAATAAATGGGAATGGAGCGTAATATAATACTAAAGAATAGATGAATCCCATAAACAAAGATTTTCTGTTGTTTAGAATGAGCATCATTGCCAAGAATAATGGAATTGTCTGGTTAAATGGATCATATAATAATTGGACTATTGGTCCTGCGTGGAATACACCTGGACTTCCGTTTGTTGATAACGTTAGAATAGTGTTGCGAATGGTGTCTCCTCCAAATATAGGAAAATACAAAAGGCATTCAATAATTTTTAAACCAGTAAATGCATAAAAAATCAACAGAGCACCTAATTTAACTTTGCCTATATATACGCATATTTCAAGAAATAAGAGGATCAAACCAATAGAAATCCATACAACTTGTACAAGGAAGCCAAATTCAATGGAGTGGAATAATTTTGCAAACAACGCGGGGACTAACCATAAAGTGAAATAATAGCATAAGTATAAGTTTTCTTTAGCGTCATATATAGGCCAACTATAATTAATTATGTCACAAAACATTCCATTTCTATAATATTGGTCGTTGGATTGAACAACATAGCCTCCAATTCCGCAAAGAACCATCATTATAGTAGCTAATATAGTAGCTAATATAAAATTTTTTTTTGAGATATTAAGAACGTTATCGCTTGATAGCCCCTTAAAGAACTTGTATGTAGTGTAGCAAATTGCTACTGTTATTGGTGTTGAGATATACCAATGACACCAAGCCAGCAGAAAAATCATTACGCTTATAGATAACCAGCATAATGAAAGCAGGTGTATTGTCCTGTATTTGATTTGCATATTATACTATTTGAAGAATCCAGAAATGGTATTAACTATATGTGTTACTTCCTCATCCTTCAGTTCATAGAACATTGGCAGGCGTACCAAGCAGTCTGCGAACCGATCGCAGTTTGGAAGCTCAGGAATGGAGTCGGAATGATTTTTGTAGTACTCGCTGAGGTGAAGGCTTAGATAATGGAACACGGCAAGTATACCGTTCTCCTTTAGATATGCCAGCAACTTAGTACGTTCGTCAAGATTACGACATACGAAATAGAACATATGGGCATTGTTGGTAGCATATTCCAGCATGTCAGGAAGTTGGATGAATCCCTTTGCTGCTATGTCCTTTAGACCTTCATGGTACATCTCCCATATAGCTTTGCGTCGGTTTTGTATCTCGTCAAGATGTTCAAGTTGTGCCAGCATGAATGCGGAGTTAATCTCTGATGGTAGGAAGGAAGAGCCAGTGTCTACCCATCCATATTTGTTCACCATGCCACGGAAGAACTCTGCACGGTTTGTTCCCTTTTCCCAGATTATCTCTGCTCTGCGGATAAAGCGTTCGTCATTTATTACAAGCAGACCGCCTTCTCCACCAGCAGTAACATTCTTGGTCTCGTGGAACGAGAAGCAACCAAGATGACCAACACCTCCCAGAGGCTTTCCTTTGTAGAAGGAGTCAATAGCTTGTGCGGCATCCTCAACGACAAGGATGTTATGACGATTGGCAATCTCCATAATCTTATCCATATCGCAGGCAACACCTGCATAATGGACGGGGACAATCACCTTTGTCTTCTCTGTAATAAGACCTTCTAACTTGTCAGCATCGATATTAGGATTGTTTTCGCAACTGTCTGCAAATACTATCTTTGCGCCTTGTCGAACGAATGCCAAAGCAGAAGATACGAACGTGTATGACGGAACTATCACTTCGTCGCCTGGCTGCACGTCGCATAGAATGGCAGCCATCTCCAGAGCATCCGTGCAGGATGTTGTCATCAAACATTTCTTAAACCCGTATCGTTTTTCGAAAAACTCCTGACACTTCTTTGTGAATTCTCCATTTCCAGACAGTTTGCCTGCGTAAACAGCCTGATACATATAGTGGGCTTCCTTGCCCGTAAGGAATGGTTTGTTGAATGGTATCATGTTATAAATAAAAAACTATTATTCCAATTATTATTACTCCTATTCCACCTGTTGTGCGAAAGGAGATATTTTCTTTTAAGACAATGAAAGAAAGAATGGGAACAAAGATGTATCCTAATGCTTCCAGTATAGCCAGTTCTTTCAGTTGCACACCCTTGCTCATTGCCCAAATGTTGATTAAGAGAGAACCGAAGAAGATGGCGTATGCAGATATAACCCACGGATTGACAATCTCTTCAAGCCTTGACTTGTGAGTTCTATTTGCGCTTCTCTTTAGCATCAACTGAGAAAGAGAACATGAAAAGATACCCAATATGACACATACGTAATATATCATTTCCCTGTGGTTATAATTAGCAATCCAAATAATACGATAAGACAACCAATCAAATTTTGCCAAGTTACCACCTCATGGAATGCAAAGTATGCAATGGCTAAACCAAATACAATACTCAGGCTTCTGAAGGGATATGCTTGGGATAATGGTATCCTCTTTAGTGCTATTTGCCATAATACGGCATAGCACCCTAATACTCCTACTACACCAATTAGACATAGCATATATACAAGTGACATGAACACATGGTTTGATGCTTGTTTAGTGAAATAATTAGATGCAGAGTAAACAGCAATAGCGACTAGAAGCAATAGTATATTTTTAATTTTCATGGTTACATGCTATTTATTTAACTTTGCGAATAGGTACACCTACATAAGTCCCTGAGAGTTCCACATCCTTTATGATTAATGCAGATGCTCCGACACACACATCGTTACATATTTTAATATGATCTATCAGAGTTGAATTAGTACCAAGGAAACAACATTCTCCTATATCACAGAAACCAGATATGTTTGTTTTTACTCCTATAAATGTTGAATTGCCAATGTGACTATTATGACTAATTGTTGCTCCGAGGTTTAGTATGACATTGTCGTCAATTGTTACTTCTTTGTCAATAATAACACCCGGATAAATAATCACATCGCAACCAATTGATGCAGATTTGTCAATATAGGTGGGATTTGCAATAATTGTAGCAAATGGAATCTTGGATTTAAGAGATTCGTGGAGTTTTTTCTTGAAATTTAGATGATTGTATCCAATAGCTATAAATAGACAATCAAAAAGTCCGTTATTATATGCAAATTCAATATCACATGTCTTGCCTAAGAATGGGACACCATCACATTCTTCTATTTTGTTGGGTTGGTCTACAAATAGACCAACCACATTATACCTTCCATCAATTTCTGCGAAATGTTTGGCTTGATGAAACATTTCTCCAGCACCTACTATGGCAAGTCTATGTTTCATGTTATGTTAGTATATTTTCTTTATGATGTAGTTTGGACGTCCCTGTACTTGTCTATATATTCGGAAAATATATAAACCAATAAGTCCCATAAATGTTGAAATAAGGCCTAATGACAAGATGTTGATGCCGACTAGTGATGTCCATCCAATACTTATTGCATCACCTAGGACTATTTTTTTTACGATTAGATAAATTAAGAAAATAATGCTGCACAATGTAATAAAGAGTCCCAGATAAAATAGAAGTTCTAGGGGTTTGCCAGAAAAAGATGTAACTGCTTGTATCATTAACTGAAAGCGCTTTCTAAAAGTATACGTACTTTTTCCTTCTCTTTGTCCTTTTTTAACAACTAACTCTTCTTTGTTTAATCCAATCCAGTGAATCATTCCGCCGAGGAAAAGGTTGGCGTCATTAAGTCGAAGAAGTTCATGAGCAAATTTCTTTGTCATTATACACTCGGTAAGTATATTGGCTGGTGTATGAGAACTAGATAGCCAATTAAATGTCTTCCAAAATAATTGTCCACCAATTTTTTCTATGAAATGTCCTTTCCGGCAATCTTGAACACCATATACCAGATCGAGCTCAGAATTCTCTTTGATTCTGTCATAGCAGTTTTTCAAAAAAGAAGAAGGTGTCTCCAAGTCATTATCAACTATGTAGATGTATTCTCCAGAGGCGAAATTTATACCAGCTTGTAAGGCATAATGATGTCCAAAGTTCCTAGAAAGATCGACAATTCGAATTTTGTTGTTTTGTTTTCTCTCTTCTATAAGAAAATCCAGAGAATTATCAGGAGAACCGTCATTAACAAATACAATTTCATATTCTTCGATTCCCAGCTCATTTACTATTTCTGTCATTTCATCAATAAAACGACGAAGAAATGGTAAGGAATAATATAATGTTGTTACAATAGATAGTTGCATACTAAATAATTTGAGGAATAAACTTTTTGTTTGAACAATAGATGAGGTATCCACTTCTGTCCCCAGAGCATTTTATGTTTCGTAATTCTAAATCTGTGATTTCTGCTTCAACAATTTCGGGATATTTTTGTTTCTGCTCGATGATTTTCTTTAAATATCCTGTTTCCCGTGAGAGAAAATATACGCCAGAACAGTTATGCTCTGTGATTTGTGGCTCGTTGAAATGTCCAAGAGATACATCTATAACTCCTTTTAAGAAATCGTAGCCAGTAGAAAGTTGTACAAGGTTTGAACCGATGAAATCACCTCCCATCCTTGCTCCAATCTCAATTACCTTGATGTCACCATTGTCGGTGATTTTGAGTTCGGAATGACTTGCACCATATTTAATGTGAAGTGCATTGAGTGCGTTATATACAATATTCTTAACTTCATTTTTTATATCATCAGACAATGTTGATGGTTGATGATGCTCTAATTCTACAAAGAAAGGTGTTCCTGTTGTTACCTTATCTGTTATTTGAAGAATATAATGTTTACCTTGGTATGATATTGATTCTACACTAATTTCTTTGCCAGCAACATATTCTTCAATTATCGCTTTGTGCTCAAAAGATTCCCTTTGCGCTCGAAATATTGCGTCGTTAAGTTTTGTGGAATCTATGATTTTTTCTACTCCACGACTGCCAGAACGGTCGGTTGGCTTAACAATCAATGGAAAATTAAATCCATCAACATTATACGACGTGATATCATTTACTAGCGTAAAACTCGGCGATGGAATGTTATTCCTCATAAAGCATTCACGCATGAGATACTTGTTAGTTGTAATTTGTGAGTATTCTTCGGGATTAGAAACCAGTCCTAGATGTGAAGCTACATAGTTAACGGTAATTACTGCTGTATCAGATGCAATTGTTGTAATTCCATCAATACCAATAGATTTGCATAGGTCTAATATTCTTTCTTTCTCGATTATAGAGATGGGATAGAAGTAATCGGCGACATCTGCACATACAGCTCCATCTTTCCATGCAAAACAATGGGTCTCAATTCCCATTTCTTTTGCTTTTGTTACTAAGGGCAGTTGCAAATAGCTTGCTCCTATTATTGCTAATTTCTTCATATATTAATTTCCTGATTTAAATGTACAATTATAATGTTAGAATATTGTTGTCAATAGATCTCATCTCTCAAAGAGAGATTAGCACTATGAGGATACCACCAGCATTATTTTGCTTTGTATATTGGAGATATGATTGATAATTCCATGATTTTTTATCTTAATAATGTCCTTGTTATTGGATGTAAAACAACATCAAACAGCTTTGACAACAAGAAACTGACTGCTGTTACAATGGTGAACATCAAAATAGGATTACCTATACCATAAATTTCTTTACTGAAGAGATAACTAAAAATCCAGGTATGAATCATCCACATATTCAGACTTGCCTTTCCTAAAGACAACAAACAACGCTCTATCCATTTTGCCTTTTTCATTATTACAGCTAAACAGATAAATGCGGTTGCATAAAAAGTAATGACTGCTCCTGTGTGAATGAAATATCTTATGACAATTAACAATGCTAATAGGACTATCAATAAATACGATGGCAAAGTTTTCATTCTCTCCCTTAACCTTGATATTACACCATACTTTGCAATAATAGCTCCTAAAATAAAGAAGAACTGGATATAGAATACCTGACACACATTGTTTGAAAAGAATTCATATCGATTCATATATGATGCCATTAAATATAACAAGTATGATGCTATTAAAGTAAAACCTATATTACACTTGTCAATGAACTTGAAGATAATAGAACTACCAATAGACAGTATTATATATGGCAAGATAAACCATGCTGAAGCATAATAGTCTGTACTAATACCAACAACATTTTTTGTGATATTCGTAAAAGAAAAGTTATATTCCCGGGTTTGAAGAATTAAACTGATTATAATAAATATTGCCGTTATTATCCAGTAATGTAGATATAATCTGAAACATCTTTTATATTTGTTTTTGTCCTTTCCTGTCTGATAGACACAGTACAAGCCATAACCACTGAGGAAAACATAGAATGGAACAGGATTGTTCGCCATGGCCAAATTCCCTATAATTGTACCTTGGTACTCATTTGTAACATGAGTATTAAACAAATGAAAGAATATCATAAGGAGGATAGCCACTCCCTGCATCATTTTACTTTCTTCCCGCGTCATTTTTCAACTCAATGAGAATAATTGGTCAGCAATCTTTTTTCTATCATGCTGCGTCAGAACCTGTCGCCGTCCTTCCGCTGCCATCATCTCATATTTTTGTATGTTATTAGGAATATCCTTCAGAACTTCTATCACTTCCTGAGGCTGTCGATATTCAATGCATGACTCCCCATGCTCCACTGCGATGTTCTCCATGGCGTATGGTGTACCAATTACCAGCAGACCATTAGCCAGAGCGTCCAACACCTTCCCCTTCGTTCCCGTGCCAATGCTTATCGGGGTAATCTGAATGTCATGCTTACAAATCTCTTCGATATAGTCTGGTGCAAACTTGATATGCTCTACCTCATATCCTGCACTCCTCAGCGTTTCCACATGCTTCTCCCATCCCTTGCCAAGGAAAGTAATCACATAGTTTTCCGATAACTGTGAACTATGAACTGTGAACTGTGAACTAAGCAAGTCCGCCTCCTGCTTCATATACAAGTCATACCTCCCTGCAATCAGCACCTTAATTCTTGGTGAGTGGAAACCTCCCTCTCCTTCGGGGAGGGAAGGGGTGGGGCTCTTTATCTCATAGTGAGGATGCCTCAGAAACCTCGCTTGTACTTTCGGGTTCAGTTGCTGCAGGTGTCTCACGTCCTCTTCTCCCACCGCATAATATGTAAAATCCTTATCTGTACAGAAATCCCGTTCCATCCGTGCATATTTCCTATACATCATAGCACACTTCCAGTAGTCTATGACGTTGTTCATTACAAACCGCCTACCCATCATACGATAGTAGTACAGCGACTCCGTATCCGGACCAATCTGTATTCGTCGAGTGTTGGGAAATAGTCTCACTATACGAGACAACTCTTCGCCCATCACCCATATCATGTCAGGTTGCGTGGCCTTTATCTCCTCAACAAGTTTTTGTGGTAATTTTATATAGTTTAGGAACGGATATCGTAGGAACACCCTCAGGAACAGCAGATGAAATTTAAACATCCACCTATACCACCTCGGCAGGGGCACCTTCTTTATCGTTGCTCCCAGTTCCTTCTCCACCTCCGCTATCTTCTCATCAGACAGCCCATTGTTGTTGAAAGTATAGATACTAAAATTATGAGCAATATCTCCCTCTCCTTCGGGGAGGGAAGGGGTGGGGCTCCCTCCCTTTATCAAATGATACGGCAACGCCGATGTTCCTCTGATGTTCTCAGAGGCAGGAGTCATGGTTGTAATTAGTATTATTTTCATGTTCATGTTATGATATAACACACTCAATATTCAAAATCCTGCTCATAGCCCATTTCTTCCATGAGTCGAATGGACCCCTAAGTGGATAAAGTCCTTCTTCTTTTAGTTTTGCAATAACAGCTTTGTTTATTCCGAGAGGTTTCCACTGCTTGCGATTTTTGAATATGGTGTAAATCGTTCCAAAAATGATATTATCCTTATGATTGTTTATAATGCTGCATAGACGAGGGTCTTTATCTCTAAATTCTTCTGCAAGTTGTTTGAATGATTGGGAAACTTTGACACTATCTATTTGTCTTTTGATAATTGCATTTTTTGAAGACGCAGTAATAGAGGTGTTTTCGTGCTTGATATATATATAAGGCATATAATCCGAGAAATATACTTTATCAGCATATGCCATCATCCTATATGTTAATTCAGAATCCTCACTATAAATACCCGGATAAAAGTGCAATTTATATTTGTCGATAAGTGACTTCTTAATAAAGAATACGCATGCTGAAGATGGCATATATCCGTTTATAATAGCTTCTCTTCCTGATATTAATATATTATATTCTCCGGGATAAATAAAAGCTTTGGTTAGGAAGAGCCCCTCTTCCGTTACGTATTGAAGGTAAAAAGAGAACAAGTCAGGTTTTCCCATTTCTTCTATCTTATCAATAATCTTCTTGATATGAGCTTCAATTTTATCATCTGAATCCACAAACCACAAATATTCTCCCTTTGCCTCCTTTATTCCGTAGTTACGAGCCACACTCTGCCCTTGATTCTCCTGAGTGAGATATGTGAAGTTCTCATTTTTTTTACAATACTCCTGTGCTATCTCTGGTCCCTTATCCTTCGAACCATCGTTAACGATGATCACCTCATATTCCTCCTTAGGCAGATCTGAGTTCAGTATAGAATCTAGGCATACCTCGATGTACTTCTCTGCGTTGTACATCGGAATGATAATGCTTAGCATATATTGATTATGATCCATTTCTATTTGGTTATATTTTTAATAAGGAATTGATATGAAAAGTTACGCAAGTTATTCAATTTTTCATTTATATTATTCCAATCAATTGTTGTATTCTTAATTCTTTTGATATTGAGATGTTTAATATCTACTAATTGTTTTTGTAAATCAAACATTGATAGTAACGAATGAAATCTTGTCATACCTCGCTGCTCATTACCTATACATATAAAAGGCTTATTGAAAATTATAGAAAAAACGCAGGCATGAAAAGAGTCTGTTATTACAAACTCAGCATCCGCAAATCCCTTTAACCATTCTTCAACAGGTGGTTGAATACGCCAGTCAAATGGTATGGTGTGATTCTCAGACTCTGCATTAACACTATACGCTTGCTTTTTTAAGTGGAAGGCTATCTCTCTTATAATTTGTTTAGTTTTTTTGTCATCATCTAAAATGTAATATAGTAGTCCTCCTTCATGTGTATCGGTCTTACAATACTTTATTAAATTTAGATAGTCTTCTTTCTTCAAAAGTAGGGTTGGATCTAAGACACGCACGGCATTAATGTTAAATTCTGTTTTGCATATTTCTATTCCACTCGTTTCACGAACAGAAATAGCATTAAAATTTTTGACAAGTTGTTTGCACTGAGTTTTCAATTCTTCAGGATAGTTTAGTTTATCAAAACCAAAAGATACTGCGTATGCTATGCGCCTACATTTCCAACCTTTTGTAAATTCAAGATAATTGTCTTTTAAAGCTTTCTCCCCTCCGTAAAACCTCCAAACTTGGTCACTGCCAGATATAACACAGTCAAATTGGTTTCCATCAATATTGTTTAAATCATTTTCTATTAATCTTTTTATATTCTTTTGAACAAATAGATTAGTGTATTGGCATGATAGTTCAGCTCTCCTTGATGCAAATCTATCAATGTCTATTATTATATTTTTCTCTCCTCCAATATACTTACGAAAAGCCTGCTTTACAATGGATAGAACTCGGTGAGTTTTAGACATCCTAGTATAAAATGGTGCATTTGAGTCCCATGTTAGTACTTCATGTCCTAAATCTTTAAGTACTTTCTGTAGCGCATAAGCTTGCAGAATACAGCCATAGTTCGATGAAATTCTAAACGTTTTTATTAAAATACGCATATACAATAGTATGTTATCGACGAAAGAAATGATTATAAATACGCTTTAGATATAAAAAGAAACAAATTACACAATTGCCTTTATACCTTTCAATATAGTATTCCAACTTATTTTTATATGAATGGTTAGTTGAATAAGGAATGTAGCTCAGTTTTAAATTTTTATTATTTGGACCTTTTGATTTCTCATTTTTTGTAATTATTCGATCCATTAACGCATCAAATCTATAGTCAAACCCTTTTTGATAATTAGAATGTTCATAAGCCTTAATAGTCTGTTTTATGCCATCATACAGATTAATTGTTGTACGGAAGTCAGGAACTACAGATTTGATTTTACTATTTGATATTATTGAATCAAAGGCTCGCCCACTAATCTCACCAGCTCTTTCTGGATACAAGTCTATGTATTTATTTGATGTCATGTCATATGTTATAATTTTTTTGTTTAATATTTCACTCATAACATTCAAGACTTCCATCCAACTATATGCTACATCACCAGATATATTGAAGGCTTGATTAAATGCTTTTATATTTCCCACCAAAGGGATAACCCCTTTGGCAAAGTCTTCTACTCTCATTAAATTCCATTTAGCTCTGCCACCATCCCACGTTATGATAGGCTTTCCGTTTATTATCCTTTTTATGATAGTTCCATGGTAACCATATGGAGGCATAATACCATATGGGATACGAGTATCATCATATGTAACACATGGGCGGACTATTGTGTATGGTTTGTCTTCTTTTCTTGCAAGGTCACTCAGAAAAGCCTCGCATTTCCACTTATTGATACTATAATTCCATGAATTCAAAATTTTTTTACTATCTTCGTCTTTAATACCTGGTATTGAAGTGTCATATACGCATGTTGTTGATATAAATATATATTGTGAGGCATAATCTTTAAATACTCTATAGCTATATTCAATTTGTTCTTGAGTATAGCAGATAAAGTCTATAACTGCGTCATAATGTTTGCTTGATAAGAGAGCTCGTACTTTTGATTCATCTCTAGCATCAGTCTGTAATAGAGTAACACCTCTGGGAATTTTATTTGTGCGATTTCCGCGATTTATGATAGTTACGTTATATTTATGCGATAATGCTTCAGTTACTACTGCTGTACTTAGCACCCCTGTTCCGCCTATAATCAATAAATCCATATTATTTCCAACTGATATTTTGTTTTAAAACCTTTGCTGGCACTCCGCCTGCTATGGAATGGGCCGGTACATCTTTTGTAACAACAGCACCGGCTGCAATAATAGCTCCGTCGCCAATGGTTACACCTTTTAGTATTGTAGCTCTTTGCCCAATCCAAACATTATTTCCAATCTTTATGGGCTTGGATACTTTAAATTTGTCATCTATTATATGATGTCCATCATATGAACGGATAATAACATCGCGCCCTATAGCACAATTATCGCCTATTTCAATGATATCCCCACAAGTTATTTGAACATTTTCGTTTAGAAATCCAGAATGTAAAATTAGTTTACCTCCAGATATAATGCGAATATACGATCCTGCATTTATGTTAAAATTAGAATTAACTATCATTTCGCCATTTTTTTCAATAAGTATTCTTGTTTCTAATTTAGAAAGTCTTACCTGTTTTATGCCTACTATGAGTCTTCCTGCTACGAGTAGGAGAGAACCTGGGTCCATTTGGATAATTGAATTTTTCCTAGGAACAATTCTACCATTTGCAGCTTTCTTTACTTTCGGGGAAATGTAATTCCAAAATATAAAATTTTTCCAGTTTGTGATATTTAATCCTATACTCGCCAAATCCCTAGATAATAAATAATATTTTTTTACAAAACTCCTTATTTTTACTTTTAGTTCGTATTTAAATGAAGGCTTTGGAAAATATAATTTTGCAACTTCTTCAAATGGCTTGCTGCTTATTGCATCAAAAAAATCCTTCCTATTAGAATACAGACTGTATAATGATTTATTCATGGCATCATTGCCCTTTAATACATCATTTATAGAAAACTCTCTGTATACTATATTTTTCCGTGCCAAGTTAAATAATTCTTCTCCTTTATGAGAATTTATCATAACGGTGGAAGTCCCCTTGTCATTATCCATGGAGGGGTCTATTTTCTCAATGCCCCAGAAGTCCCCTAATGTAATATCTGCTTTTTGTGGAAATCCCTTAAATTTACAATTGTAGCATGATGGGCGTGAAAAATTTCCATATTGCAAATATCCAATAAAAAAGAGATCGTGATTGCGGTCTTTGCAATATTCTTTTCCATCTTCAAAGTTTACACGGAGTGAGAAATTATGCCATCCCCATTCCTTGGCTTTAAACTTAACCTTAGTAATCTTTGAATTGTATTTTCTCTCTAACATTTTAAGATATGAGAGAAAGACCTTCGGGGAGTTTACGCCTTTGCATATAAAATCAGCTGTAATAAGGTTGTCATAATCTTTCTTCAAGAACTTGTACAATGCTTGGATTTGACACGGTGTAGCGCAAAAGAAAACTGTTTCTCCTTTTTCTAACAATTTCTTAATTTCTTTGTATTGTCCCGACATGGAACTTTGTATATACTTAGAACTTCTTATTTCAGGTAGTAGAGTTTTGTCGTTAGATATTTTGTGAGATACTGTGAAATCCTTGTTATATATAGCTCCTCCAACATATCCACCTTGATTATAGACCTCTTTAGCTAATGTGGAGTGTATGCCTCCTGACGTGCTGTCTATTCTTACTTCTTGGTCATTAGAATAGGCTGCATACACTTTTGGTGTTGAGAACCTTTCAATTAAGTCAGCTTTGGAAATAATGGGACATACTTTTTCACAAAGTTTACAGTCAATACATGTTTCCATGTTGACATAAGGATACCAAAATCCTTCTTCATCTATCTCAAATGTAATAGAGCCTTTAGGACAGATGTCTCCACAGACTTCGCATCCGCAACAATCGACTTTGTTTTTTATGTTAATCACGATACTTATAGAAATTTCTTTTTAAGGATTTTAAACCAAACTGTAAATGTATATAGGAAATGATATTTATTGATAATAAAATATCGTTTATGACATGAGTCAAATAATTTTTTTAATTCTATATCAGACAAAGTCCTGTTTGCAATCTCAGATATATTTTGATATGAATTTAATGATATTGACATCATAATGTCAGAACAAAAAAGTTCTTTTACAAATTTAATGTAGTGTTTATGTTCTAATTTTAAACCTTTTATAATGTTAATCCTAAGAATTGAATAGCTAAACAAATATTCAACCTGTTCTAGTATGGATTTTTTGTGTGATAACGAACCTTTTCTAACACGATATACTACTGTTGCATCAGGTAAAAAATCAATATGTTCTCCATATAGTGCAATTGCTGTCAGGATAGTGGTTCCTTCACCGACAACGGATGAATCAATAATCTCTGGATGCTCAATGATGCATCGTTGAACTTCTGCTAATCTAAAACAAGACGATGTTAATAATGGATAACCTCCTATCATTTTGTCAAGATATAGACTGCAAAGCCTATCTATCCTATCGTTTGGCATTTTCCATTTCCATATTTTTTTTACAATGGATTGTTCCCCTGTTATTTCGTTTAATGTCACATTGTTTGTATGTACTAAAGAGCATTTGTTATTAGATTCTAAATAGTCATATTGTTTTTGCAATTTATATTCGTCAATCCAATAGTCGTCTCCTCCCGTAATACATACATACTTTGTATGTGTTGAAAGAATTGCTTTTTTAAATTGGTAGTTTATCCCATGGTTTCTTGTATTCTTAACTAATTTTACTTTATCAGGATATTTGGAACAATAATCATTTGCTATTTTACACGTATTATCTGTGCTATAATCGTCATAAATATGTAGCTCGTAAGGAAAATTTGTTTTCTGTTCAAGAACGCTTTCAATTCCTTGAGCAATATACTGTTCGTGATTATATGCAAATATGAAAACAGTAATTTTGCAGCCTTCCATTATTAGAATTATTTGTAATTATTTATTAAGTTTACAACCTCATTTACCTCCTCCAACGTAATTGTAGGTCCAATAGGAAGACTGAGTTCCTGCGCGGCTATTTGCTCTGTTATTGGAAGACTAATACTGCTCCACTCTTTATAGCACTCCTGCTTGTGAGGCGGAATAGGGTAGTGGATAACTGTTCCGACGCCATTTTGCTCCAAATTGTCATGGAGGGCATCACGCTTGCCTTCGCCTACTAAGATTGGGAACAAATGGTAGGCATTATGTTCATCAGGCAAGAGGTCTGGGAGGGTGATGAGAGGATTGTTGATATGCTCATAGTAATAATGGGCAATATCCTTTCTATGCTGGTTGTCCTCCTCTAAATATTTCAGCTTAACATCAAGCACAGCAGCCTGTATCTCGTCCAAACGACTATTACGACCCGTATATTTGAAGACATACTTTTTCTGACTGCCATAATTGGCTAATGCGCGGATGGCCTTAGCAAGCTCTTCATCATTGGTGGTAACTGCACCACCGTCACCCAATGCTCCGAGATTTTTGCCAGGGTAGAACGAATGACCAGCTGCATCGCCAATGGAACCTGTACGCCTTTGATAGTTCCCGTTGATGTTATCATTAATGTTAGCATAGCAGCCATGTGCCTGCGCATTATCTTCGATAAGTTTCAGATTGTATTTCTTGCATAGTTCACCTATCTTCTCTGTATAGGCATTACGGCCGTAAAGGTGTACCAGTGCTATAGCTTTTGTTCGTGGTGTGATGACTTCCTCAATACGGTCATCGTCCAGCTCAAGGGTGTTCAGTTTTGGCTCTACGAGTATAGGTTTCAGTCCATTCTCCGTAATGGCCAAAATAGTTGCGATATAGGTATTAGCAGGAACGATAACCTCGTCACCTAGTTGCATTACACCCAATTCTATATAGGCGCGGAAGATCCAAATCAGCGCATCGAGACCATTAGCGCAACCTACACAGTATTTTGTACCTATGAATTCTGCATAGTGCTGTTCAAACATCTCGTTCTCTTTGCCTTGTAGATACCATCCTCCGTTTACTACACGGCTTACCGCCTCGTTAATCTCAGCTCCATGCAGAGCTGTTACATCCTTTAATGATAAAAATGGTATTTTCATAAAACTAAAATTTCAAAATAGTGCCGCCCCAACTCAATCCTACTCCAAATCCAGATATCATCACTTGGTCACCAGATTTTATAAGCTTCCGATTGATACAGTCTTTCAAACTGATTAATACTGTTGAGGATACTGTATTGCCTGTATCTGCAAGGTTTATGTAAAATTTATCCTTGGGCAATATGCATATTTTACGTATAGTGTTAAGCATAAACTTATTTGCTTGATGGAATACATAATAATGTACATCTTCCTTTTGCAATCGATTCTTCTCTAAAATCTGTGTCATCATGGCAGGTACAGCATCAAGAGTAAAATTGAAGATAGCACCTCCATTCATATATAAATAGTCATCATACCAGATGTGCCCCTCTTCATCTTCTGTGTGCTTGCCTGTTGAATTCTTCTGTCGAGAAGCTCCTGTTTTGACAATCAGATTGTCAGCTCCACTGCCATCTGTGCCTAGTGCAAATTCGCCGATTTCTGCAAATCCATTCGTAGAAATCAAACAAGCTGCAGCTCCATCACCAAAAATAGAGCGATTACTCTTATCTGAGGGATGTAAGTACTTATTATATGTTTCAGCTGTCAGCAGAAGAACATTCTTTGCAATTCCTGCAGCTATAAGTCCTTTTGCCATAGCCATGCCATATATACATCCAGAACAGCCAAGGTTATAATCAAAGGCTCCTGCTGATGTCGGAATTCCTAATCTATCCTGTAATAAACATGCAGTTGATGGCAGAAAATAGTCTGGGCTTTGAGTACATAGCATCAAAAAGTCTATTGTCTTGGGATTGATGTTATATTCTTCAAACAACCTGCGGGCAGCTTTTTCTGCCATATCACCTGCCGTTTCGTTTTTAGCAGCTAAATGGCGCGATTCTACCCCAACTTTCTGTGCTACTTTATCCACACTCCATTCTGGGAATTCTTTCACCAAATCTTCATTTGTTATTATCTGTTCCGGCAGATAATATGATATTGCCTTAATATATGCCATAATTAGTTCAGTTTGCCTCCCCCCGATATTTTTACATTGCTTCCAGTCATCCATGTTGATGCATCAGAAAGCATATATACGGCCAGATTTGCAATGTCCTCTGGTGTTCCATATCTTTTCAATGGATATTTCTTTTCATCTTCCTTCAGTTGTTCTTCATCAACGCCTTCTTGAAGAACTAAATCCGTCCACACCATAGCAGGGCTGATACAATTAACCCTTACCTTACGAGGAGCCAACTCTATGCTTAAGCAATTGGCATAAGAGACTATGGCAGCTTTGGATGCACTATAACATGCATTGCCGGTGCTCGGAGACCAAGTTGCGATGGATGCTATAAAAACAATAGATGCTCCCTTGCTGATTTTCTTATTACTCATCAATGCTTGTTGAAGAAGCACTGGAGACTTAAAGTTTGTATCCATCACAGTATCCACATCATTTCTGGTTAGCATTTTGCACAGCACACGCTGACCAATTCCTGCGCAATGAACAACACCATCAAGAATAGGGAGTGTGGCTATAGCATCGTGAATTGAGATGTCGTTGTTTAAGTCTGCAATCATCAATTGATGCCCTTTGCCTTCTAATTTGGAAAGAGTTTCTTCTAATCTTGTCTTATTTCTTCCATTCAAAATGAGTGTTGCTCCCATCTTGGAACAGGTGATTGCGATTCCTCTTCCTATCCCTGATGATGCACCAGTGATCAAAATGGTTTTTCCCTCAAGTGAAAATGGATTATACTCAATCATCACTTTGAAGCAACTAAATCAAATAAATCTTTTACTGTAACGCATTCGCGTATTTCCTTACCCGTAATAGCTTTTCCATACTCTGTTTTAACCATGGCTATCAATGACATTCCTATCAAAGAACTCCATTCTTCAAGTTCATGAAATACGGTTTCTGCTTGAATCTCTGATGCATCAGTATCATCAAACTGTTCTGCAAAATCTACTAAAAACTTACTTAACTCCATAATTATTTCAAATTAAATAGATTAATAATTTTTTCTCTGTTTTTGTAATATGTCTGTTTGTTTAAGGTAAAATAGTAATCAATATCCGATTCACCTACCGACTGAGCACCTAACATTTTGTGAAGCTTCCATACATGCTTGTTAACCTTTCTAACATCAAACAAGGTTATGTCCAGTTGAATGTGATTAAATAATAGGTCAAACATCAATATATATGTCGCCAAGGATACCTCAGCCTCGTTTCCTGGAGTACATATCCAACTACCTATTGTACCATAATACTCGAAAATATTATAGATTCGATTAACTCCCACTGGTTTGTCATTAAGAAAGTAGATGAAATAATACTCGCGTCCTTCCTTCTCACGCTCTTTATAGTTTCTTATCCACTCTATCTGTTTCTTCCGATCATCATCTGTCTGATGGATGAAGCGAGTCAAATGTTTATTTGTCCTCAATGAGAGGATAAAATCAACATCGTTTTCAGTGACCAATCTAACCGATAGACCAAAACTATTAATACAAAAATCCTTTGATAGCTTATTCATTTAATATTAGCCTTTATTGTTTTTATTTGTGACGAGGACAACCCTTCTTCCCTTGTATTCCAAAAATTCTTCATAGTCCCGAATATAGTCATCTTTGTCATAGATATGAGATGCCAAGACCATACATACACTACCAGACGAGAAATCGTCAAGAGTTCGCCAGATGCCTGGAACGACCAACAAGCCTTGATAGGGGCGATTCAAAAGGAAGGTGCGCTTCACTTCGCCATCATCGAGTGTCACAGTAAAACTGCCACTGGCAGCAACAATGAGTTGCGATAGTTCTTTGTGTGCATGAGCTCCGCGACTTTCACCTCCTGGCACGTCGTATAGATAGTAAGTACGTTTTACTTCAAATGGAACATCCTTGTTGTTCTCTACAACAGAGATGTTGCCCTGAGGAGCATGATGCTTGCTCAGCTCTATCATTGTACAATCATAAACCTTACTCTTTTTCATCTTTTCAAACGTTTGAATTCCTCGTAGTCACAGTATAATAAACGTTATTTCAATAGTTTCATTTTTAAATACTTTGATGCAGGCTTTTCAACGACTTCATGGATAAAAATAGCTCCTAATAAGCAGACTGTCATAGATATAGCTATTTTCAGGAAGTTATTGTCACTACCTATAAAATCACAAATAAATCGACTTGTATCCCATAAAGGAAGAACCTGACACAAGAAAAATGTAAAGGAAATACTACTCAAATATGCTACTAACTTTGAATGCTCAATAGATTTAAAAGATATTATTGCCAAATTGAGAATTATAAGAATAACACACGGCAATGCAATCCAATTAAAAAACATATAGTCATTAATATGATAAAAAAGTCTAAATAACGAGATTGAGGATATCATAAAAAGAACCGTTAACATTAAGCTAATCGGATTAATAAACATAGATAAGATTTTTGGTCTATAACCTGCGCTAACAATACGTGCGAGAATAATACCTATCATAAATTCCAACAAACGATAAAAAGGGTTTGCATATATCGTCACCATATCTAAATTAAAATAAATACGCACAAGTGGAGCATATAATAACATACCACTTATAAGTATAAACGTTATTATAAGAAATCGATTTGAAATTTTAGATATGATAAATTGAAGATATGGATATACAGCATAGCAAATCAAAATACATGATATGAACCACGTTCCACCATTATGCGAATAACGGAACAATGAAAAATATGTTGTCTGCACTGAAAAAAATTCTACAGGAAATAATATAGCAGCATCTAACAATGAAATTTTACCTCCAATCAATTGATAAAGTACGTGGAGTGAGGCTATTGAATAATATAGAGGTATAATAGATATAATCCTTTTCAGATAAAATATCTTAACCTCACTAAGTTTTATAAAATCTCGTTGCGAATATGACATGAATAAGACGAATCCAGAGAGCATCATAAATCCAGTCATAGCAATCGCTCCTACTTCAACAAAATTATTGAGAAAATAATAATTACACTTGAAATGCATATGAGAATGAAACATATATACAAGTAAAGCAAGAGATATTCTCAATATATCTAAACCCCAAAAACGTCGCTTTACCCCCCCCATTACGGCTATGTTTTCTACAGGCATTGTTCTCATTACTTGTTTTTTAATGCTATAAACAAATTATAGTCACGTATATAGTCATTCACGTCATACTTGGTTGACGACAATACTAGTGCTAATGAATTGGTTGAGAAGTTCTCCATTTCCCGCCATAAGCCTTTAGGCACATACAGTCCATAGTAGGAGCGGTTCAGATGGAAGGTCTGTTTCTTGTGTCCATCGTCAAGGATAACATCAAAACTGCCGGACATGGCAACTATGAACTCTTGATTCTCCCAGTATGCATGACCTCCACGACATTCACCGCCAGGAACGTCATAAATCCAATATGTCCGTTCTATCTTAAAGGGGATGTCCTTGAATTCCTCAATGACAGAAAGGTTGCCGCGAGGGTCGGAATACTTGGAAAGTTGAATGATTTGTGGATTGTTCATATTCATTATTGATTGTTATGAATTTTTCTAAATATTCTATCAAAAAAAGATTTTACCGAAAATATTTTGTTCAATTCCTTATATGAAACATAGATGCAGGCAAGACTAAGCACTGATGCCAACACATAACCTAAAAAACCTTTAATAAGAGTAACGCAGACAAATATGGCTAAACATATTACAAATTGCTGGATATATTTTCGAAAAATGGTTGGATCCAAATGGTAATTATAACGACGATTACAAATAATCCCAGTTACAACTAAATAGTAAATGTATACAAGAAAATACCCCAAAGCTATGCCATTTAAACCGAAATATTTGTACAAAATGAGTAGAACAAATAACATTACAATATTTGTCATCATCTCATTCAGCCAAAAAGCTTTGGTATCAGCTTTTGCAAGAAACATGCAACCTAAGCACCATCCAGGAGCTTTAAAAAACATAGACAATGCAAGTATTTGTATCATTAATCTAATAGGCAAAAAATATGATGACAACAGCAAAAGAATAGCCAAAGGACCCATCAATAGGAATAGCGCCACTATTGGTGATATTAATAGTAAAGACACACTCATCTGCTGATTTACTGTTTCTGAAAATTTGTTCTCGTCGTTGGCAATAGATGACAGACGTGGGTAGTATTCTGCACCCATAGCAGCAAAAACCATTCCAACGGACATCTCTATCATACCAAAACCAGAATTATACAATCCAACTTCTGCCATTCCACCTACATTGGATATATATATACGGATAAGATATAATACAAAAGTATTAATAAAACTCTGTAGGGCTACAAAAAAACCCATTTGCACCATTGTCTTGCCTTCTGTGAGAACTTCACGGGTATTAAGTATTACTTTGTTGACTTTTATCTTTTTGGAGAAATAATAAGACAATGAGAGTCCTATTGCTGACGAAATAACCATCGATGGAACGATGCCCCTTTTTCCAAACAAATAATATAAAGGAATAGATATTAAAAGTCCAATTGTACTTCCTACCACGGAAGCTTTGGCCATATCCTTAAAGCGCCGAGCCCCACGAAGAACCACTGTCTGTCCGCTGGATATCTGCTGCAACAACAACGTAACCGACAACACCGCATAAGATAGGGTAAAATCATAATTGCCAAAAGACAGCTTACTCAAAAGGGGTGATAGGAGAAGGCACGACATCATTCCAAGTAGACCCGTTATCCAAACTAACCGGCGAAACACTCCCACCTTCCTATTGAATAGAGGTGTTTCACCTGATGAATATGCAGCCGATACATCTCGAACAGCACTTGTACCCAAACCTAATGCCGTTATAGTTCCAATAATGCCTGTTGTTGAAGACAATAGCCCAGCAATGCCCATTCCTTCTGGACCAAGCAAAACAGCGATGAACTTAGAACTGACCAATTTCAAGAGAACATTGTATACTTGTACACCCCCAAATAAAGAGGTGGCTTTCAAAGCATTTTTATAATTGGAATTATCTCCCATAATGTTATGTTAATAACAAAAACTCAAATTTATGATGCCGAATATTTAATGTCGAATATAATTCGCAGGTCATCTTCAGTGAGAGTGCCAAATTATTCGTCCATCAATAATGTTAATTTTTACTTGGTCTCTTTTCTCTGTTCTGCAATATGTTTTGATTGTATTTCCCTAAGTGTCTTTGCAATTCCTTGTTGTTGAGTTGACGATTTCTTATAACCTGAATCATAGCATCACTTGCTCCAGCAGCTATTGCAATATCCACCAAAGGAATCTTTGTGCCCTCACCTGTACGTTATGCTTGTTTGTTTGTTGTTACACCGTATCCATAAAGGTTTTCTGGACTTTGTTGAAGATGAGGATGCCGATGAGCATGAGGATTGCCATGAAGGCAAGACTGTAGTCCAAGGCTCTCCAAGAGAAGTAGCCCTCGCCAAGGGTGATAAACTTGAAAGCCTCGACGGATGAGCTTATTAATTCTTAATCTTCCTCGCCAGTCTGACCAAACTCTTGCCGAGCAGGGATTTGATGCTGCTGCGGAGGCGGCTCTTGATGTAATAGTTGCGGAACTGGTTCCAGTGGGTGGTGCCAGGGTAGGAGAGGTATTCTTGTTTGACGCGCTCGAACTCGTCCTTGTCGCCCTCGCTCTTCAGGATGGTGAGGAGCTGGAAATACTGACCTTCAAGAATGTCATACATCTGTTGGCAACGACATTCCTCGAACTCTTCGATAAGTCCGAGATAATGGGAGATGTATTTATAGCGTTGTACCTTGCTGCTCTGTCCGCCAATCCAACTGGTGGGGGATAGCCTGTAAACGCCCATCTTCTTAGAGATGCAACGGATCTTACCATGTCTGCCGCACTGGAGGATGAGGACATTGTCGCCCATGGTGAACTTAGGATTTGATGGGTATTTATCCCAAAGGCCTGTGCGATAGACTATGGAACAGGTAGGGACGGACCATTTGACCATGTTCTCTAAACCAGTATAGTCGCGGTCTTCGAGCTTTCCGAAGACGTCGTACCACTCGCGTCCCTTCTCTGCCTTGATATCCACATCGTGGAAGCACATGGAGTAGTCGGGATGGGTGTCGAGGAAGTCAACCTGGGTCTGGAGCTTCTCGGGGGCGGTCCAGTAGTCGTCGCCCTCACAGATGGCGTAGTACTTGGCTTTTTCTGCCCATGCCTTGGCATACGGCTTGCCCTTCTTGATGCTGTAGTGGTTGTATTTGAGGAGGTAGACGGCGAAGTGGCAGTTGGGGTTCTCCTTGTGGCGCGCGTAGGTCATGACGTAGTCGTCGGTCTCCTCGTGCCTTGCGGTGTTAGCATCGTCAAGGTCGAAATGCTCCTGAAGGTATCGCTGTATGACCTGTGGAGTGCCGTCGGTACTGGCGTCATCCATGATGACGGCAACGAAGGGGAAGGTTGTCTGCTGCATCGCGAAGCCGTTCATGGCGTCTTTGATGTAGCCTACGTGGTTGAAGGTTGAACAACTGATGTATAGCATGTTTTATTTTTTTATTTTCTGAACACGGATGAGATCGCTACGCTCAATGTCATTTTTTTTTGAACACGGATGACTCAGATGACACGGATATATTAGTTTCGCTCAATGATAACTTTTTATTTTGAACACGGATTACTCGGATTGAACGGATATATTTGCTGCGCTCAATGAGAACTATTTTGTTTGAACACGGATGACACGGATTTAACGGATATATTCGCTACGCTCAATGAGATAATTTGGTGCAACTGGCGGATGGACACAACTATCCCTCCACCTTGGATAATGCGTAATGCGTAATGCTTAATGCGTAATTATCCTTGGTGTATGTCGTTGTGCGTCACATGGTTGCACCGCGTAGGAGCTCCAGGGCTCGCAGCACGCACATGCGTATGCGCATATATTTTGGGTGCAAAGGTATAAAATAATTGTCACTTTGACAACTATTTTGGTTTTTAGTTTTTTGTTTTTAGTTTTTAGATTTTTGTCCAGCAATAAACTCTACTCACGCCGCTCGTAGGAAGCGGAAGATGGGGCGGGGGCTGCCGTCTTTTATGATGCGTGCATAGCGGTTGACCATCGAGAGCTGGTCCTGACGCTTACGGTGACTGATGGTGTCGAGCATGGCGGTGGGCTTCTTTGGCATGGCGATGCCGAGGAGGGTACACACGCGGTGGAGTAGGTGGAGGAAGGGCAACACGCGCCCCATGGCGTCGAACACAACGTCCTGGCGCCACACCTTATGGGTCATCTCTACCAGGTCGCGCTTGGTACCTATCCACTGATAGCGTCCCTGTTCCTGCTTGATGAGCCATAGCAGATCGTCAGCCATCTGACTCAACGCCAGTGCTTGTTCTTGCTTCTGGCGTTCACGCTCCTGCTTCTTTTCCTCAATCTCCTGCTGTCGCATTCTCAAGAGCTCTGCCTCCGAGGGTAAACTCCTTAATGGTATTGTCAGTTGCATAATGTTTATGCTTAGGTTTAACGTGTTTTTCTTG
>ODAI010921811.1_pt1 | contig 31041 bp, 62 predicted proteins | sample 1539321 | NCBI WGS metagenome assembly ODAI01 (sample SAMN02144231, study PRJEB22623) | gut metagenome | biome: sheep rumen | host: Ovis aries | place: New Zealand
CATAGAATATTGGAAGCAGCAATATCCTATCTGTACAAGTGTTGACGGGAATATCACCCTTCTCAAAATCATATCCTCCCTGTGGCACCACGGGCAAGCCTCTGCTGAATCATCGTAGGAGAAAAATGTCCTGAATGCACCTGAAACTATTTTCTGTGTTCCTTCCTCAAGTTCCAGTACTTCCTGTTTTGATAGACCGTAGTCGGCACCGCCATAACAGTAGACTCCATCTTTCGTATATACGACATTGTTAATGGTCTTGAAATTCTCACAATCCGGGCTGATTGTCACCGATTCAAGGGTGTCCCAGAAAACATCGTTATAGTGTTGTGTGTATTCGTGGTCACCAACGCCAAGTGTTTCAAGATTGGCACCCATTATAAGATTACGAGGCCCAATCTGGTTTATGAAGTTCTCCTGTCCAAAATACCTGATTCTTGGAAAATCAAGTGTTTCATTGAATTTTCTATACCAATAAATTGGGCATGATGTGGCCCCTAAATAAGTTATTGAGGTTGGAAGCATCAATGGCTCTGTGTCTCCTAGTCCGCTGTATATGAAACAACTTTCACTGATTACATTAAGACCTTCCGGAAGTTCAAGGTGCTTTAGTTTCCCGCAATATACAAAACAGTTCCTGCCCAATTGTTTTATTGCCTTGGACATCCCGACATTTTCAAGCGAGGAGCAATACATAAAGGTGTTTCTCTGCGTTAGTCTCAACGTTTGTGGTAGTTTTACTGTTTCCAGTTTAGTTGCGTTGAAGAAACTGCCGTGATATACAGTGTCTGCGGTGTCGCCGTTGCTGGTCCACGTAAGGGCCGTTACATTTGTGAAATATTCAAATTCATCGAAGTGCTTAATGTCCTTGAACGTACAGACATACCCGTTGGGCCCGCTTGAATCCGGACGTATAACATTAGCGTTGTTGAACTGTTCTGTTGTAACCGCAAAAGCCTGGGCATATGTCATCGCCGTATCGGTAGGGCCAACCCATCCGGCGTTACGTGCGATATCCATCATTTCCGGATTGGAGATATCGGTCATCAGGTAACTGTAATATACCTCTTTATTCCATATTGTATCTTCATAAACCAATGAGACGTTAGGAAGTTCAATATCATCTTCTGTCGTAGCTGAAACAAATTCCGAAATCTCATCAAATTTCCTTAAATATTTCATTATTGCATTTTTCTATAAATAGTCCTGAAAGCCCTAAAATCCGGTCTACGGGTGTTTTCCATTATAATTCTTTTTTGTATATTTGTGAAAAAATAGATGTATGTGTTTATCAAAATGCAGGGAAATAGTTCCAGTGGAAAACATAGTGGTGTATAAGTTCCTTGAGGAAGTCAATTCAGATAAGAAATATTATTCCAGGTGCGGTCTCCGTTCACCATATTATCGTTATTACTACAAGATTGGGGAGAGATGTGACATTACAGAAAACGAGCCTTATAATGTATATAACTGGCTTGGCGATAATATTGAGGGAGGGGCGTTCCATACATTCGCAAACCTCGAAGATGCCATAAAAGATTGTGTTGATTATATTGATGACGACATGGGGTGGACGGATGAGTTTATGAGCGACGGCAATAAATTCGCTATCGTCAAGTGCACCATACCGAAGGACAGCAGGCACGTATGGGAAGGAAACTATTACGGGAGACCGGCATATGCGAGCACGTCGTTGATAATAGATGAGATTGTTACCGATGACTGGAAGGAGATACGGCAGATGTGTAAAGATATGTTTCCTGATGAATGAATATGAAAATCCCCTCGGAGTTATTCCAGAGGGGATTATTAGTGTTAGGCAATGCTGTCAACCTTGTTATTGACTTTCGTTTTGTACAGTCCAGCCAGAAGGACGACCGTTTACTCCCACTGACCAACTAGCACTTGGGTGTTTTACGAAAGTACCTGTTGAAGCAACACCACTGACCCAGTTAAGTGTAGAATTTGTACTTGAGCCTGTATCGTGGCTAGTAGCAAGACATTTTATATAATTCAAACTTGTACAACCACTGAACATATATTTTGCAGCATATTTCGGTAGTGTTTGAGCCATAATAACAGGTGCCCTTTGAAGGCTGGTGCATCCAACAAACATATAGCCATAAGCACTGGAAGACCAACCCGCATACGGTTCCCCAATTGTGGTAGCCGGAAGAACAGAAGGGGCATTTACTAATGCAGTACATCCGCTGAACATATATCCATAAGCACAGAAAGGTAATGTTTCAGCTGGAAGCTCTGGGGCTGTAACAAGAGATGTACAACCAGCAAACATTCCTTGGTAGCATCCATATGAAGATGAACTTCCAGTTTTACCCAAATCCATTGCGGGTAGTACCTGCTGTACGTTTGTCAGTGCCGTACATCCTTCGAACATGTAATTGTAACTAGATTCACTAACACTGGTGGCCGGAAGATTAGGTGCGGTTACAAGCGAAGTACAGCCTTTGAACATTCGTATGCAACAACCAGCCCCAATATTCATTGGTAATAAAACAGGAGGTATCTCCAGTTTTACACATCCATTGAACATATTATCGCAAGCACCATGGTATGTATCGCCATCTGTTAAAGTACCAGCATTACCAATCGTTATACTTGCATCAACGAGTTCCGTGCATCCACTGAACATTCCACTGAAAGAGGAAGAACCAAACTTTGTTGCATTGGAAGCCAAAGGGAAATTTATAGATGTCAACGATGTACAATTGGAAAACATGTTTGAAAATGAACCACCATCAATTTCTTTTGCTGTGATGTTAAGATGTATAGTAGTAAGTGATGTGCATTCACTAAACATGCTGTCGCAATTCATTCCTTTTTCATAACTATGTTCCTTATCGCCGAATTCACTCACGTTTATCCATGGAGTTTCCACCAAAGAGGTGCAGCTGCTAAACATGCGAGAATAACAATACTGCGGTAATTTAGTGGCTGGAAGAGCAGGTGCGTTGACAAGTGAAGTACAATCGGCAAACATTCCTGTATAACACTCTATCGCCAATTTAGTGGCTGGAAGAGCCGGTGCATTTACCAATGATGTACAACCAGCAAACATTGCCCTGTAGCACTCTTTCGTAAGTATAGTAGACGGAAGAGCCGGTGCATTTACCAATGATGTACAACCAGCAAACATTTCTGAACATTTTGGTGCTTCTTTTGTAAAATGTGCAAAACTTGGGGCTGCTGTTAACAGTTCACAATCTCTGAACATATCATCAAAGTCCGCGTTTGGAGACAGTACAACTTCTGATGCATCAACAACTTTCTTCCTATCAAAAAATCCATACAATCCGCAATAATCGTCATATATATAGTCTTCCCCATGCATAAAAGATTTCGGGTTACCTCCGGCATTGAAGTTGAAATCTGTTTCCCAATCAAACTGTGCATACATACCGTCGCTTACAGACTCTTCATCCAAATTTCTCTGGTCGCACTTCAATTGTATCTTATCACCCGCGTTAACGTTCAATTCCAGCGTATCTGGCCCACCTTTTCCTGTAATATCAGCAACCTCTGCGTCAATATTTGTATAGTTGCCAGTTTCTTCAGAATAAAAATAACCATTAACAGAGTCCCCTATTTTTGGGAAAGGTTTACCAAAGTCAGAATATAACTCTATACCATCTTTCTCATAGTAAACACTCCCATACCTTCCGTATACAACACTATAAACTCCGTCATAATCGTGTGTAACAACAGATGTTCCTTGGGTTGTAGCGGTAGCACTGTTTATCGTAATTGTTTCAGTTATGGCGACGGACATTTGATACTCCTGCCAATCACCGTCGTTTATTTTGTAATATAGTTTCATAGTCAGTCTTGTTTTGTTCTTATTTTAACCACCCATTGAGAACAGACGCAAATCAAATCTAATAGTTCCATTTCCAAGGGCTGTTATGGTAAGAGGTTTCTCAAGTGCTTTCTGAATGTCGCTCTTGTCATAATCAACCCTTTTTATTGTGTCTATTTTTGTTTCATAGTACATGCTTGAAATTTTTATAACGGTTATCTCCCCAGTTTCAGTATTGAAAGGGGTGATATCCACAATACTGTTATAAAAATTGCTAGAATTAGGGTCAACAGATTCGGATGGTTTTAACATATCAAAATTCTGGCAATAAAGAAACTTTGTTCCGTTTGTGTACACATCACTACTCATTTCTTCATCGTAATGGTCAAAGACATATATTCCGTTATACTCGGAAGTCGTACCGGAACTTATGATTGTATTGTCTCCGGTTTCAGTATCTTCTTTTAACAAGAAATAGTTTCCATCCTCGATAACAAAACCATCAGGTTCTTGGCTTGTATGTTCATCTTTTTTAGTTAAAGACACCCAGTGCTCAAGGTAGTTTTCGCCCCAGTAGTCTTTCTTGAATTCGTCATTGAACTCATACAGTCGTAGATATTTCATAGTTTTCTATTTTCATATAAATATCAATCGCTTCCGGCTTTATCCATATATTTATAGGAAAAAGAGAATATGAAGAATATATTGAATTACAGCACCCAGGCTGAGTTTGCGGCTGCGGAGGAAAATGACAAATATGTGACATCGGTTGTTCCAGGTGTTGCCTATGTGAAAGAAAATGGGAAAATAGGATATAACGGAAGGGAATATATTGCCAGGATTGGTTATTACAGATATCTTGACAACCTTCCATATGACACGCCTGTTACGTTCGGTGTCCAAAGGGATGATAGTAGTTACCGTGAGTTCGTGGAAATAACGTCATTCACCCAGAGTTCGCTTGAATTGGTTTTCGCACAGGATGTCATTGATTATTGCATACAGAAGATGGAAGAAATCGAACCGTTGGATAATTGTAGGTATAGTGGTCTCTTTTTTTTGGCCAATAAGAGCATCTTTGACTCGGAATATATGAAAACAAGGGAATTTATGGAGATGTGCGGTGGCGTTAGTGAAAATACTGTACGTCTTCATATAAAATCAGAATCCAATCATAACAGGATAGTATTTTCAGAAAGTGTTTTTGATAATCCGGAGTTGGATTTTGAGGTTGACAAAGAGTGCTGGAAGTAATATATGGACAGAATATCATCCGCTTCTCATTATTATTTATGGGGAGCGGATTTTTTTTTTATATGGCAAACAACTATTTATCAATAAAACAAAAGATTATGAGAAACATATTGTTAAACCCCGCTGACATCGTTCCGGAACAGGTTGAATATCTTGACGGGAAGAAAATAATTTCAACGGAGAACAAACAACTATACGGGTACTACGGAGAATATGCTGATTGTGGCGTTATCCAGGTATATGAAGAAGGGTACTACATCAGAATCAACAGCGCAACCTATGAAAAGATTGATATCACGATAGGGGATGACTGCACGGAGGAATTTCTCAACCTTCCATTTATGTCCGGATTCACGCCAGATGAGCATTATTATTGCCTGGCCAGTTCCTGCACGTGCTCCTTTTCCGGTACGTCATTCATTTATTTTGTTGATTTTGTCGAGATAAATACGTATGATGGGAGAGAATACGAAAACCATAGATATTCAGTAATAGATAGCACCGGCGAGAATTGGTATAATGTAGTGGTGTGAGACGAGAAAACGGCTTTGTACACAGCGAAGTATAATTTAGAAGATGGAACGAGCGTCAATATAGTTAAAATATGCTATAGTTCGATGTATGACGAAGAAAACAAGTCCCATTTTTTAGATGTATTTCCAGATTATAAATATTTCACAATACCAGGCCACGATGATATCTATTATGGCCCAACTTCAAAACCATGGTCGTGGAAATATGTGGGTAACGGTTTATACGAAACAACTGAAGAATATTGGAATGGGCTTTATCCGCAAGCAGGAATGTACACTTGGGTTTCTTGTAACATAGGCACTTCATACGACACAGACTATGACGCTCTGTACGGTTATTTCCCTTCTCACTCTTACAATTACTATGGAGAGGATGCGTCAGGATTGCCAGTTCCTGTGATTGGAAGTGGCGGGACGGTTATAAACGGTATTGTGAACAGTTCTTGTGTTATTGATGTAGATGGTGAAATGATATGTGCCGCCGAAGTTTATTACCGATACCCAGGGAATTCAACAAACAGGTGGATTTTTACTGGGACAACGATGGAGAATCTCACACATTACAGGAAAAAAAGTTATTTCTACACAAATGAATATGAAATTGTGAAATACCAGGCACTCCAAGAAAAGAATGTCTTCAACACGGTGATTCCAGGTATAGCATATGTCAGGAATGAAAATAAAGTTTATTACAACCAGTCAAGCCCGGTAATAGCAGATGATGCCGGTACCCCAATATTTGAAATCAAGAGTAAGGAATTGATACCAGATGTTGATTTTGCTACCGAGGTTTCATATTTCCACGATTTTTTGGGTTGTGGCCAGATTTTAATCAAACCCGAAGATGTTGAAACTGTTGAGGTAATTTTCTCCGGCGAAGAAGATGCCCAAGATATAACGGATGAATTCAAAAGAGGAAGATACACGGAGATGAATATATGGCGTAGAATGTGTTTTGACAATGAATCAGGGAAACCTCAATGGAATAGTTGGTTATATTTCTCCTGGATGAAAGTTGTTTTTACCGATGAATTTATGAAAGGCGGCAAATTATTTGGACACTCACAAGGTTGTACTAGTTAGTTTTATCAATATCATATGGAAATCACCCTTGAACAAAACTCCAGGGGTGATTTTTTATTTTCAATTGGGTATTTATAGGAAAACCATTACTATGAAATATGTAAAGAAATACGAAAGAGAAGAGGTTTTCGAAGAAAGTGGAAATACTCTCGGTTATGAGTTTATGCTTAATTATGAATATCCTTATCGTGGAGGGGTAATGTGTTCACAATTTGAACCGGAGGAGGATGATTTTCTTGATAAACAGCAGACGAGGGCTATTATATCCACAGTTTATGGTCCGTTCAGGTTCATGGGTTCAGTGGACGAGATAACCCCAGGTGTATGTTATTGCAAGACAGAGAAGACGGTATACTACAATGGAATCAAACTCCCAGAGATAACAGCAACGGAAGAAGGGGAATACACCTGGGATGAACTTGGAATCACAGACGAACTCTTCAACACCTACCTGGAGATGTTCAATGAAAAACGTCACTCCATGGCAGAATACAACATCAATCCAATCGAGGCAGTGACAAGAATTTTTATGTATCCAATGAATGGAGAAACGGAATATCTCCAGTTCAATTCAGCGTCCTATTACTTTAAGGTGAATAGGAATGAGAGGACAGTACAGCATTTTATGTTTAAGAGATAAAAAACACACACAACCATGAAGAACATATTGTATTTCGAAACAGTGCAGAACTTCACATCCGCATATACAGGAAACCCGGACGCAATTCCAACCCCTGTCCCCGGAGTAGCGTATGTAAGGGAGAATAAGAAGATAAAATACAATTCCCGCCCAGGGGTGATATTGTTAGACCGTGCAAGCAACAACGAACTCAGGCATATAACTGAGAACCCTTGGACACTCACAAAAGTGGAGTTTGACAGGCTGGGAAGTGAAGCCGAATTAGTACCGTCCGAAGGAGATACAACAGTATTCAACATAAACTTCCCCGATTATCTGGTTACCAATGTAGAGAATGGAAGCACGTCCTGGAGCAATACCCAGTTTGTATATTCAACCAGTGAGTATGGCGATACAACGATAAACTATTGCCGTGGTTCCAATGACCAGTATATAAACATTACCTTTGATGAACAGAAGTTCCAGAATGGGGCGACGGCGTTTGTGAACAAGAGTAGAGCGTGGTCCATAACATAAAATAAACCACATAGGATACTGTGCCAGTTGAAAAATGTGCTTCCCACGTAATTGGGCGGCACTTTTTCTTTTATGTGGTTGAGAATGAGTCAGTTCTGTAAGTCATTGAAAATCAGTGGTGGAAGAATGTGGGATGTTGTGGAAAGATTTGGAAGAAACAAAAATGTTATAACTACCTTTCTCACCCCTGGGCAAAAACCCACCCTCCCCTGGGAAAGAACTGTCCGCCCTGGGAAATGCCCATCTTACAAATATAATAAAAAAAATCTGAATATCTCTGTTTCTGGCGCTTTTTCCTCTATTCCCCGGGGGTGCTTACAGATTATTACACTACGGTCGGTTTTACTTACAGTTTTTTATTCTGGTTGTTCCCCGGGGGGTGGGTAATAATTCGTAATATTTTTCGCCTATATTATTACAGATTATTATTTCCCCCCTGGGCTGTTAACATTTGTAATCTTTCCCCGGGGGCTGTTCACATTTGTAAATTCCCCAGGGGCTTATCTGTCTTTCCAGAAAAAAGCGCCATACCCCGGGGAAAGTCAAAAAAATGTTGTAACTTTGTGGGGGGATTATATATAAAAAAAAAGATGGGTATTGTCAAAAGGTCGAATTATTTTTTAGACGGACAGGTGGATTTTTTTATTTACCCCGGGATTTATTGTCAAAAGGTCGAAAGTACCCCCGGGGGAAGAGCGCGCGACGGAAACTATACTTCAGGGTTGATTAAAAAAACGCTCCCTGCTGATGTCTACTCTTTCATTTCGACAGTACAAAGATATGAAAAATAATTTGGAGTTTCCCGGGTGTGGCGCTTTTCCCAGGGGGGTGATATTCTATGGGACTCAAACGAGTACAACGTAGCGAGGAACGAGCGAGTGCGTAAGGAGCGAAACGTAGTGGAGCGCTGACTGGGGCCTACTTATCTGGTGCTTTGTTCCTTCCTTTTATCCCCAGTTTCTTTCCTTTCCAGAACATAAAATAAGCATCGTCCCCGGGGATTGGCCAGTTCGTATTGACTATCAGCTCCGGGTTTAAGTTTGAGGTGCTATCTTTTAATATATGGTTGAATGGTGAATCTATATCTAACATAATAAAAAATCCCCGGGTTGTTTCATTTTCCCAGGGATTGTTTTTAATCAGTATCTTTATCTAATGCCACTATCAATATGCCTATGGAAAGTAAAAATGGAATTATTCCCAGGGCACCGTACAGAGGAATTGCATGTACTAAAGATACCACCACGCCACCGACTCCTAAAATCAGGTAAAGGAATGCGGTGAGTCTGTTGTAAGTTTTGTCTTTCATATCTTGATAAAATTTTAGCACATTATTCTCAGCCCCAGGAGGCATCTATTATAAATATGCTAAAACTTTTGAAAATCGGGACTCAAACGAGTACTACATAGCGTGTGGCCGGTGTTTTTTTTCTGTTATTCCGGGTGGTACGGTTTGTTGTTCTGGTACTTCTCTATGGTTGCCTTGCTTTCCTTCTGGTCCATCCCCCACCAAGGATTCGTATAATATCTACAGACGACGGTATTGTATTTCCCCGGGGTTTTTAAGTTCGTCTGGTTTCCTATCGACTCATATGTTGGTGAGGTCCAGGCATCCGTTTTATATTTTATTATTCCCAGCCTTGATTTGTCAGGTTCCTTGAACTCAATCATTTCTGTGTCTGGATTCCAAGAACATTATTGCGTAGTTTGCCATATCCAGGAGCGTGTCGTCTATTGATTCGTCTTTCACCATCTGGGTCTTCTTTCCTACCGTCAGTGACTCAAGTCTGGACATCTTGTTGTGTAACTGGACCAGGAAGTAGAAGTCACCGTATTTCTTGTATCCCTGGTAGGCAGCATCACCATAGTCATTGTTCTTCCTGGTGTGTGTCTCGTCCATTCTCTTAAGGATGTTGCTGTATTTGTAGTAGCCCTGGGGAATCTTGTCTTCGTCCTGGGAAACATTTTTGTTACATTGCTCATCGATATTCTTCATCTCTTCTGTAGTGGGATACGGTTTGTCATCGATGATAATCTCAGGTCTCTTCCTTCTCTCCTGTCCCCGGGTATCGTTAAGCTGAAGGTCTACCAGGTCTTCGTATTTTCTGAGAGTTAGTGGATTTTCGTTTTTCAGTCCCTGGGTTTCGAAGTCTACGCCGAACATCACATCACCGCTGTCTTTTATCTGTTCTTCCCGGTGTTTCTTTAGCCATTCCTCGCCATGCTTAGCCCCGGGGAAATCTGTGTTCCTCTCCTTCGACCATCCGCTCATTGCAGCTCGAATCTTTTCATCTGATTTAGGGGTGTGGGTGTATGTCATATCGTTGTAGTTCTCCATATCTGCGAATAATTTCTTGTAATGTTCTTCCTCTTCAGGCTTCAAACCGGCCAGGGGAGCATATATATAATCTTTCCCTGGGGTGTATTTCTCTGCCGGTCTCATTCCTTCGTCGTCGATTTCGTATACTTCCTTGATGTTCTCCGTCGTATCCGGTCCTGTCAGCAGTGAAGTGTCATCGAGTCTGCTTTTTCTTCTCTGTATCTCCAGGAGTTTCTTTACCAACGGCAGCGACTTCCTCAGCATATCTATGTCTTCCTGGTAGATTGGAGCCCCACCCATATCACCGAACACAGGGTAAACCGTTTTTCCTATTTCATTGAGTTCCGCTTTCCCGGGGGTGGGTTCGAAGTCTTTAAGTTCCTCGAATCTCTTCTTCTGCTCATCTGTCAGGTTATCGTACTTCTTTAGCAGTGGTTCTAGCCTGAGGAGCGTATCCACATCGATTCCTCGTGATTCCAGCCATTTTCCCACCGGTTCCGGTATTGTACGGCCCTGGGGTACATCTCTTCTTTTTTCTCTAATCATCTCCGCGTATTTCTCTGGAGACATTTTCGGGTCTTTGCTATCCATAATCCTTTTTCTGCAAATATACAAAAAAGAAGTGGGATTGTGAATAGATGACTCGATTTTTTACTGGTCCCCGGGTAGTGCATTCAAGACATCCCGGGGAGATTTGTAAATATATGAAAAAGTTTTACGCGATTCTGTTGACGTAGGACCGGTCGTGAGATGCTGCGGACAGGGCCCGGTTGTTGAAATCGTTGACGACATTCCAGACTCTATTGGTGAAGTCGGTGAATCGCTCGTACCACGTGTTCAGACGCTTCGCCATACTCTCATACGCCTTGGCCTCGAGCATTGCCATCGCGATTTTCTTGCCCTTCTCGACATCCCACTGGTCATTGTCGGAACAGACGGCTGTGTGCCTCATCGTGATGCTGTCCTCCCACGGATACACGTTCTCGTTGAAACCGTTGGGGAGCTGTGCCATATGAATGGTTTCTAGGATATCCCCCGGGGTCTTCACAGCCACATCAGCGACGACCGTGACAGTGCGCTTGGCCTCGTTGACAAAATACTTCTCATTGGAAATCTGGAGCTTCATCTTGCTCGCATCGTGCTTGAAATTGTACATACTCTTTGTTTTTTTAAATTGTGATGCAAATATAACTAAAATAAATTAAATCTAGGTTTCTTTGGCGCTTATTTCATCGACGGCTTCCAGTTCATATACGTCAGGTCGAATGTATCCTGGCCGCCGGTGATTGCCTCGATATCCTCATAGTAAGGGAACGCCGAACTCTTTACAGGGCATTTCACTCTGAATATCCTGGTCCTGGTATATGTTCTCGAATTCGCCATTATATGGTTCCCCGCACTCATTACACTTGGCTCATCCACAGCATTCATTTCATAGTAGGTCTTTTATCTGCCGTCGTCACAATAAGCCCCAGGGAACTGAAATGATTTTCCATCAGTTTCCAATATATGTCTCCTGTCTCGTACGATAACTGGCATACGGGACGCATAAAAAGGTTCTTATATTGCAGATGAAGCGATGGCAAACAACGCCCAGCATAATCAAATGAATCTATTGGTGTCATATCATTATAGGGACTCAAACGAGTACTACGTGGGTTGTTGAGGTGCCGGGATTCGAACCCAGACTGAGGGAACCAGAGAATACCACACAGAATCAACTGGAGGTACCCTAACTCATTGCAGAGAGTCATCCTGTATAAATCCCTAGTGCTGCCGTTACACCACACCTCAAGGTCCCGGGGAAAAAGAAAACCAAACCTTATATGCGTAATTCAATTTACGAATACACCCACCCCCGGGAAATGGATGTCCTTCTAATCCTTCTTCCTATCCACACCCTTGAACAGGATATTGCACAGGATGTTCAAACCCCAAGCCTGGAGCCACGTGATGGACCAACCGGCAGCCCCAGGGATAAGAATAGGAACCAGCCAGTTGAGAAGCCACATCGTAGGAAGGGCTAACAACAGTCCCAGGATGCAACAGAACGCCAGGAACAAAATGGCAATAATCAAACTTTCTCCAATGTCTTCCATAAACAAATGATTTTAAAATGTAACAAAAATGTTATTCATCACGCTTGACAAACAACTTCCATTCGCCTTCGTGAAATCTAATCCTCATACCCCGGTCCTTAATCTCTTCGTTCATCACGTCCGCCACCTCGTCATCGATGCCGTCCAGGAACAGTTCAACCAGGAAAAGTAGGTCTTCCTGCCCTTTGATGAGTTTCTTGTTCGAATCCAGCACTTCCGATGCATGATTAATCGATTTGGTGGCTATGTCTCTGAAATTCATAGCTATCTCGTCAGCATCATTGTACAGGTCCTCGTATAAAATGGCTTCATCGTGCTTGGACCAGCAAAGGACCACCAGCATAGCATAGGCAAGACCCATACAAATGTAGGCGATGTTCGCAGCCACCACACCTAGCACAACCCAAATAGCGCCAACGGCAACCAACGCTATATAACCGGCTTTCTGAATATTACTCATACCGCAAATATACAAATTTTTTTATGAAACAAAAATGTTACACAACAGAAAAGTACTCATTCGAGGACCATTATATACCTTGATACCCGTTCCAGGGGCTGTTGTCACAGAAACCACGCTGGATAAGATTACCGTCCATAGAATACAACCTCCAGGCGAAACCGCACCCGAATGTCCTGCCGTATTTCACAGCCTGGTTGATGGACGGGAAATCCATAGGAGTAAATACATACCCCCGGGAACTGTTGATGATTAGCTTACAGGGAATGGCTTTCATACCTCCACGGACTTAATCTGATACCCCAGGATAGACATATTGAGGTCCTTGTCCTTCTTCGCCAAGACAATGGAACTGTAATCCACACCGAGCCTCATATCCCGATGGATGACAGACCAACCCTCATTCACACGTGCATCAACCAACTTGTCAAAGTCAGTGGCGACGGAAAGGAGGTCCTCATTGTAGCCTCCCTCGATGCCCCGTCCAATCTTCTCGATGTAATAGTTCTTCATTATTCCTCCTCCTGTTCTACATATTCAGAGTCGATGTCACGGTCCTCGATATAACCGTAGGTATAACCGCCGTCGTTGGAGAACACTACCTTGAGGCCCCCGGGGAGATACCGGAGTTCCTCAATGAGCTCATCAACGGTCATACTCTTTTTGGCCGCTTCCATAACACTGTAGTCGGAACGGCGTGTGGCGATGGTGATGATTCTTGTTTCCATACTAACCGATGATTACATAGTTGTTTTCAGCATCCTCCGGGGACACGCCATAAGGCAACATACTTGCACCCCATCTGCTACCGAAACCAAAGGACTTGAGGTCGGTGGACACGGTATAGAAACACTCGTGGTAGCCGTTGCCTTCGTCGTCGTTGGAAAGCATAATCTTCTTTTTGCCCATACCCGCCTTGCGAGCCTGAGCGAGAGCCTTGTAAAGCTCATCGACTGTGATTGTCTTCATATTTCCTTTTTCTTACAAGGCAAAGATACGAAAAATATTTGTGTTCCCCCCGGGGTTGGCGCTTTTACCTTTTTAGGAAAATATAGCCCGTTAAATATACGAAAAAAAATTGAGAGAACCCCCAGGGGTGGCGCAGTTGGGGCTGCCCGGAATGGGGGAACACCACGAACCCCCTATTCCTATGTAATCAAATGTGGAAGTCGATTGCGTAGACGAGGATGTTCTTGCGAACGTAATCCGGCATCTCCTGAACGTGCTTGACGAAGCTCTTGACCTCTTCCTCCCACGTTTCCGGCTCCTTCTCGTTGGATACGATAGCCCACCAGCCCATCTCTCCCTTCTCGGCCCAATGACCATCCATATCCACGTAGCAGAAAGGAATGTGGTCGTAGCCGTTCTCGTTTTCCTTGGTGAACATCTTGTCCCAATCCACCTCATCGAATTCGAGGCAATTGTGCTGGCCTCCGCCCTTGCCGAAGATGTATCCGTCCCAGCGGTTCCCCTCGGCCCACCAATCCCACTTGGCGTTCGGGTTGGAAAGATAGCCGTATTCGTCACCCTCTTTGACATAACCGAACCAGTCATCCGCAAGGGCATCAATGGTAGGGTAATGTGCGAGGTCGCAGGGATACGGATAGGGATTTCCGTCTATGTCAAGTCGTTCATCCACCTCCGGCAGGGATGCAAACCTCTCCCTTACTTCCTCGGTGCAATCAACGAATTCGCAGTAGTTGTCATCCTGCTCGTTGAAAGGGGCAAGGATGTTGTCGATGTTGTTGGTTTCAGTGTCCACAAACACAAGTCCGATGAAATGGCTCATACTCTTTTTCTTTTTTTTCGTTTGACAATACAAAGATAACTAATTTTTCCTTATTACAGGAGTTTCCGGCGCTTAATTTCCGCAATTACGTTCTTCAAGTTCTCGGAAAGGGTGGAGGCGAGGTCGAGAATCTCATTGTCGGTCATCCCGGAGAATTCGTTTTCATCCATATCCGGCTCGTCATAGACCTCCCAGATGTCGATGTAGTAGCCATGTTGGTCGCTTCCTTTGGCGAGTGCCTTCCAATTCCCATAGGAGAAGTTCACGAGGTGCTTTCCATCGCTGGTCATAATCGCAGTACCCCCGGAAAGGTCATCCTCAAAATCATCGAACGGCTGGACTTCACCTCCCGGATTCACGTCGTGGAAATTGCCGTATCCGTTCTTCATATACTTGAAAACGATGTCACCCATATCCGGCTTGATGTCTGCGGAAGGGAAGAGGTCGATGATGTCGGCAGGGTCGTTGTAATACCCAATGTGATGACAGAGTTTCATATTCTTCTTGTTTTTGATTACATTACAAAGATAACGAATTCTTGTGAAATTACTTCGTTGCTGGCGCTGCTTTGAGAAGTTTCTTCCCGGCGATGATTTTCACCTCTTCCGGCCACACATCCGTCCCGGTGAGGCAGAAATATTTGGCCTTGCACAGGTTGATGAAATACTCCATAGGGAACTCCGGGCCGTCGAAAATAGTGGGGGTGAAATCAGAGTTGGGCCAGAAATACCACTTCTTGCCATCCCAATCACGATATTCAAACGTGAAAAGGTAAAGGCATCCGCACATTGCTTCGAGTGTTTCGTTCCCGGTGATTTTGATGTTGATGGTTTTCATATCCTTTCCTTTTTTCTTACAATACAAAGGTAGTGAAAATATTTGATTTGAAGACAGGTATGGCGCAGTGCGGGCAGCCCGGAATAGGACTCATCCGAGTACTACTCCAAGTTATTTGCTACCGAACCCCGAGGCAGTCATAGGAACCGATGAGGATGTCCCTGATGTTGTCCACCTTGATTCCCTTTTCGAGTTTGGGTTTCATCGTGATTTCGAACTCCTTGTTCCCGTATTTGTATCCCCTGCGGATGGAACGGCTGGACTGGTATCCCTTGAAAACATTTCCGTCGCAGATGTAGACGCTCCAGTTCTTTGCGTTGGTGCGGAGGTTGCAGTCCATATCCGTAGAGTCATTGGATTTCAAAACATTCTTCGTGGTCTTGACGATGAAATGGTGGTCACCGTAGTCCAAGTCGATGATGATAGTAGGGGCAACCTTTTTCGCTTCAACGGCCTTCTGCTTCTCCACATTCTTCTTCGCGGGCTTGATTCCGCTGATGTCCGCACACCGGGTAATGTCAAGTCCGGTTTTTCTCGTGGCATAGGCAGCGATAGCCTTCCAATTCTTTCCGTGGTGCTCCCGAATGAACCCCTTGTTATAGCAATACAGGTGGCACATTTCGTGGAGGACAGTGTTGCGGAACATATCCACCGGCATATCGTAGTAGGTAGAAACTTTCATACCGATACCACGTCCGTTCCCCCAATAGAACTGACCGAGCTGACGGCGGTTGTTCGTTATCTTGATGGGGATAGTAGGCAATTCGTTGTTGAAAACCTGCTTGTTGAACTCATTGAACCAAGTCTGAATGTTTGCGAGAGTAGGTGTCATATCTTATTCCTTTTTGATTACGATACAAAGATAAGGAATTTTTTAAAATGTGGCGGATGTGTGGCGCAAGCGGGGCTGCCCGAAATCCGGAGGTTTTACGCCCCGGCTTCGATTTGTTCTTTCGTGAAAACCTCAAAGGAGAAGAGATTTTCATCAAGGTAAGGAGAGTAGAAAGGATAGTCGTCCTCTGTATCCATGTGCTCGTAGCATACAGCATTTCCGTCTCTGCCGTACAGACCAGGGGCACGGAGGTAAAGGACGTTTTCATCATCCTCAATCCACACGGTTTCCTCATCCTCAATCTCACAGTCGAACATAAGGTAGTTTTCTATATAATCGGCATCCGTCATCTGGAGTTCGTATTTGCCATTACCATAATCAGCTGTAATGTGCCCCCAGTACCCGGTGTTGATGTCGAACACCATGTCACCTATTTTCAGTCGGCTTTGCATACTCTGTCGTAGATTGTTTGGATTTGAGGTTTGTTGAGGCGGAAAAAGTCGGTACGCCACATAACGTTTGCTCCAGCCCACGGATAGCAATAGAGAGCACCGGTCTGCAATCCGTCGATGGTTTCTCGCTGGTACTTGATTTCGTAGGCTTTCATAGCACCGAACCCACTGCGGAGCTCATACCCGAAATCCTTGACACATACGGCCTTGCCGGTTTCTTTGAGGCGGTTGGTGATGGCCTCGAACATTTGTTTCTTTGTCATATTTCTTCGCAATCTTCGAATTTCGTTCTACGCAGGACAAGACGGAGCATATCGCGTTCCTTGTCATACCACGCATATTCCACATGGCGGACTTCGCAAAATTCATCTTCCACGACAACCGCTGCTTTTCCGGGACACTCCGAGTTGATTACCTTGAGGAGGTCGCTGACAAAATCAATTTCCATTTCCTTTCGTTTTTACAAAGATACTGATTTTTCTTCATTGTTGGGTTTTCCCGGCGCTACGAGAAAAGAGTACGCAGAGCCGTGAGGAAACCGATTTCAGTCTGTCCGGAGGGGATGACCGAAGTGTCCTTGACGCAGATGTAGGTGTGCGTGGAGGGATACCAATCTTCCCCGGTGTCGAAGTGGACTTTCTCGCCAACTTTGAGGCAACCCAGCTCCTGCATAACCCAGTCCACATATCCGTGGTCGTGCTTCCAATCCCCATCCACATAGACCTGGATTTTTTCGAGGATGAAAGTGTTGAGAGGAACGGTGCTCATTTCGTAGTAAGCACTGTTTTCCTTGAACTTCTTGCGAGCCTTTTCGATGATTTCTTGTGCGTGTGTCATATTCCTATTCCTTTTGATTACATAACAAAGATAGCGTTTTTCCTTGAACTTACACCGGATTTGGCGCTCAGAGGAAGATTCTCATAATCCACTTATCGTGGTCAAGGCATCCGTCACAGTAGTCCATATCGAACTGGGACGTACCGTCATTTTCAAGGTCATACATAACGGCATCCGGGTTCTCACCGTCATCCCACTCGGCACGGCACATATCCTCATCCCAATCGTAGATGTCTTCACGTAACTCCGGTTTTCCGTAAACTTCCTGGCTGAAAAAATAAAATCTCATATCTCTTTCTTTTTGATTACAGTACAAAGATAACGATTTTCTAAGACATCACCATATCGGTGGCGCAGACGGGGCAGCCCATGATACGAAAAAACACCCGCATCTCTCGACGAAGGTGTTTTAATGTAACAAAAAGGAATTAGAGTTCGCTGTCGTTCTTGAGTTTCTGAACGTACTTGGCCTTCAACTTCTTTTTTCTCTCGGTGACTGAAGGCTTCTCGAACTCCTGTCGCTCCCTGAGTTCCTTGATGAGTTTTGTGCTCACCACTTTTCTCTTGAACTGTTTGAGAGCTCTCTCGATAGTATCACCGTCTTTAACAATTACTCTTAACATAACCTAAATAAATAGTAGCGTAATCAGGAACTGCCCCTGACTGCCTCCGGCTAAGTCTTGACTCACCGGTCTCTCTGTTTGAGTTACGCCTACCGCACATCTTATTTTACTTCGCATCTAGCGGACGAAGAGGCACGAAACCAATGTAAAATGACAATGCAAATATACAAAAAGTTTTTCAAAAAGGAAAGTCAAGCCCTGTAAAACTCCAGAACTTCCTGAACCACGAAGTCGCTTCCGTTATCTGGCTTCGTCAGTTCCCAGAGACCGTCCAGAGTGGATACCCAGAACAGAATCATCGCATTGTCGTGGTCAATCCAGTAGTTCTCTGGCTCGATTCCGATGGTGTCAACCTGGTATCCCTTTTCGGTGTTGTCGCCGTCCTCCCAGAACATCTTGACAATCACCCTGTTGGGCTTCTGGTTACCGTTTTTCTTTCTCCAGTCCCGGTACATCTGGATAATATCTTTCTTTTTCATGGAATTAGATTTCCTCGATTTTTGAACTCGTACCCCAGTTGATTTCCGGTTCATCCTGTCCCTTGTGGAAGTCGTAGGTATCCAGCATGTAATTCACTGCTTCCTCGACCTGATGCTCATCCTCTGCTCCCCAGACAATGAGCGAAACCCTGAACGTAGCCATTACTTCAAATCTCCGAAACAGTCAGTGATGTCCTCGCAATCCGTATTCTCGAAATCCTCCGCAACAATGGCGTTCTCGTCACCCTGGTTGTAAAGGTCATCGGCTTCCTGGAACATAAGGTCGTCAATCTCCTCCTTGGAAAGACCTTCGAGCTCCTTGTCATCAACATCAACGGCGATGTCTGTCCAGCCGTGTGTGTGAAATCTGTAAATCCTTTTCATACTTCCTGTTTTTTGATTACATTACAAAGATACAGTTTTTTATTTATTCGGATGAATCCCCGGCGCTAACTCGTAGACATTGGCGATGAACTTGTTTTTGTCGGTATAATTGAAATCCACGCCGAAGTTACTCCAATCAAGGGAATTTTTCATATACTTTTTCAGCCATCCCAACACCGATTCCCTCACACAATCGTTAGCCGCAAAACAGGAAACGGTGATGTTCTTGCTTCTTTTGATATACTCAACCTGGCAGAGATTCCCGGTATTGAAGAAAGCGAACTTCGTGTGGTTCTCGTCATAGGTATCAACAACGATTTCACCGGCGACACCGAACATATCACGGACAACATCAGCATCGAATGTGAAGTCCCTGGAATTGATAGTCAAATAAAATTTTTCCATATCCTTTTCTTTTAACATTACAAAGATAACATTTTCCCAGCAAACATTACCAGGCGTGGCGCATTCCGGGCTGCCCAAAAAGCCCTACTTCTCCTTGGGCTTCTTGGTGTACTTACGTCTTTCCATTCCTATGAAAACAATGTCCTTTTTTTCCTTGTCGTAACGGCTGCGTGGTTCATCATAAAAATTGAACGATGCCCAGCCCTGGTTGATTCTCCACTTTTCCAATCCTTTCTTTTCCATATTATTTCCTCCAATTTGTTTTTCTTTGTGCTACCCCGGCTATACCAGGAATCCTCGAGTCATCCTCAACGAAGAACCCCAGCCAGCCCTTTCTCTTGTTTTCTTTTTCGTAGGCATCTATTTTCGTCCCATCCCTTTTAAAATAGAGCCAATAGTTTTCCTTCGGCAGTCCATTGGACCTCGCTAGGGCTATTGCTTTGTAGATTTCCTCCATTTGTCGTCGCAGTTAAATTCGTCCGGACCGGAAATCACACCGGTTCGTCTCTCCTCTATATAGGTAAGAAGTGCGTTGTCCCCAAGACCCTTGTCGCTCCAATCGTCCGGGCAGTCCTTGTCCTGGATGAAAGCATTTTCAAATTCCTCTCCGAACTGAATGAGTTCCTCGTAGGAAAGGTCTCGGTCGGCATATTCCTTGGGGGTCATCTCATTCGCAACCGCATCCTTTTGGAATTGCGTGAAAACACCAGAATTGAATTCAATAATGTCCTCAATTTCAAAGTTCTCGGCAAGATACGTGGCGATGCAAGCCCAATCAGCGAGGTAGAAAACATCTTCGGCGAGGTAGTCAATCTGCTCATCGGTCAGCATGTAATCCTCACCCCAAGCATCCTTAACCTGCTGACGGATAGTGTTTCTCGTTTCCCCATGCTTTTTGGCGAGTTCAACTGACAACATTCCACGGTTATCGCCATAATCCCAAGCACACTCCGGGATATAGCAAATGGCATCGGGGTCGTCATTGAACGCCTTTTTGTCCTTGAAGATAAACCCCTCGTCGCTCGCACTGGCCTGGAATCCGATGAGGTTCGTGTTCTCGTAAATCTTCTGACCAACGGTGGTTTCGTAGTACTTTCTCATTTCCTTTTTGTTTTTACAAAGATAACGAATTCCTGGGATATTACTGCTCTTCCGGCGCGAAGAACTCCAAATCCAGAAGATAATCCAGAACATATGACAATTCGTCAGTGGAAAGAGCGGCAACACCGTCCTCATCTCCCTTGGAATCAACGAATCTGATGTCACCACGTTCGTCCAAGCCAACAGCGGTAATTTCAACCTCCGGCACCAGCCTCATCTCGTTCTCGTCACTGGACTTGAAGGAGTTGTCAAACTTGACGTATGATAATTCCTTGTTGCTGACGATAATAGTTCTGTTCGCTTTCTTGAGAAAGTTCTTGATTTCGTCAATCATCTCGACCCTAAGGTCACGTACTTTCATAATCGCTTTCATATCATTTCTTTTTACATTACAAAGATACGCATTTCAAATTATATGCCGGAAAGTATGGCGCAGGATGGGCAGCCCCAAGTATGGAGTAAAATGAAAAACCCCCGGAGCGTACCCCGGAGGTTTCGATTACCAAGAGAAGATAACGTAAGCCGTTTCTCCGTCCTTCCAATCGGCAAGGAACTTTTTCATCTGCTCCAAGCAAATCTTCACATCGTGGAAGTACCACTCATCGTAGTCGGTGGAGCCGAAGAAGAATCCGCTCTGCGTGGGGAGAACCGTTTGTGCCTTGCTATGGTCAGCCAGCACCTCCTCGCACTTGCTGATGAGTTCCTCCACATCGGATTTCTCCACGAAAGAGAAATACTCATCAACCATCTTGTGCTCGAAGAACTTGAAGATGAAATTGACCTTGCGGAAGTAGGCATCGTACTCCTCGTATGCCATTTCTACCTCGTTCTTGAGTTTTTCCTCCAACTCCGGCCAAGGCAAAATGCCGTTGGTGTAGGGGTGGATTTTGAAGTCGTAGTTCATCGCAATCTTCTTGCGGAGCTTCTCCACGAACTCGAAGTACCGCTGATTGTAGTGGTTCACCCAGTATTCGTTGGTTCGGGAGTTGTCCCAAGCCTCCTTCAAGCCGACAGTTTCCTTGTCGATAAACTCACGGAGCTCGTTCTGCGCATCCTTATCGACATCATCGGTGAAAGTGCGAATGTCGTTGGCGTTGGTGGGGTCACCGTTGAAACCCCTCTTGACACGGTGGAAGTAGATATCCAGACCCATTGTGTGTTGTTTTTTGTTTGTTTGACTTCTTGTTCTTGTTTGTATTACAAAGATAGCACTTTTTTGTGAGAGTTCGTAAAGGTTGGCGCTTATCTTTCTTTTTCCATATTCTTTCCTTTCTTACAGTACAAATATACGGATTTTTTCCTTTTTATTGGGAAACGTGGCGCAGATGGGGCAGCCCCGAAAGGGTAGGACTCAACCGAGTACTACCCTTCACTATTACAGCCAACCGAAGCGAACATAGTTTGTATCCTCCGGGGTTTCCGCAAGCCATCCGGTGAAAACATCCAGCACATACTTCTTGGAGTAAGGCTTGTCATCGGAGAACGTTCCGGAGAACCAATCCTCTTTCATCCGCTCATCGAATTCCTCGTCAGTCATCTCGGCGAGTTCATTCACCATCTCACGGAACTGTTCCTTATTGACCTCCCAGATAGCGTTCTCATCGTATCCGCCGTAGCCATCGTCGCCGGAGTAGAAATCATCGCAGAAATCACTGATGATGTTGCTCACCGTGCTGCAATCGTAGTTGAAACCGTTGGTGTTACCGTACTCTACCTTGTAGGTCTTGATAACTGTTGCTCGAAGTCCCATATCTTATTCCTCCTCCCAATTTCCGTAGTCCTCAAAGTATTGTGCAATCTTACGGGCACACTCGCTTTCACTGCTCTCACGGATTTTGTAGCCACTTCCGCCATCCTCGCCAATGTAGGCGCAGAAATACCCGTTTTCCTTGTAAAGTTCAATCTGATACATTGTTAGTCCTCCTTTTTGAATAAAAGTTTCTGTTCGTTGTTGTAGTTGTCGAGAACCCAAGCCATAAGTTTCTGCTTGTTCGTTCCGTCCAGTTCGCAGTAAAAGGTGTTCATTACCGCACGAGAGCCATAATTGTCGTAGTAGTGGTCGAACTTGCCTTTGAGGTGGTTGATGAGCCATTTTTCGTCAGCCCATACTTTTTCGATGAAATCATAGGGGTAGTTCATACAGAAGAAAACCCACTTGTTGATAGCGACCATAGAAAGTTCCTTATTCATACTCATTCCTTTTTGATTACATTACAAAGATAGAGTTTTTCCTTGATTACTCCACGGATTTGGCGCTGGGGAATTTCAGCCCGGTCATATTAGTAACCAACCGCATACCGAGGGGCTTTTCAGAATTGAGCCACTGATAATAGACATATTCATAGGAACAGCCCATAAGGGTGGCGAGGACATCGAAAACACGCTCACGGACAACGCTATCGTCAGCACCGAGAAGCGGGTAGATGTTTCCACCGACATACAGGCACTCATAGACATCCTGGAAGGTGATGGTCTTGTTCATCATCTCGTTTCCCCAATCATCGTGAGGAAAAGCCTGCTTGTAGTAGTCGGCCACTTTGGTCTGGCCATTGACTTCAAAACCATTGATATTCATATCTCTTTCCTTTTGATTACAGTACAAAGATAACGAAAATACCGGACTTCACCGCAAGTGTGGCGCAGTCCGGGCAGCCCCGATTCCCTTAATTTTCAAAGGGAATGGTGAGTTGTGCGGGGTCGTAGGTCTTGATAGTCCCGTCCTGGATGCCTTGGTTGATTCTGTCCTGGGCTTCCTCGGTGATATGGACATAAAACCCGTCATAGATGTCCTCAAGCGTATCCATAATGATGGTGTCAGACACTTCGCCAAGGTGGTCACGGCCATCAATGAACCGCATCATATACCCCAACATAATGCCGATGTACATGGGGTCTTCCTCATCGAAGATTTTCCCGTACCACTCATCAACGTCATTGGAAGTGAAAGACCAGAACCCGTCCCGGGAAGACCACGCTTCTCTGATGTGGTCTTTGAGAAGAACATAGTTGTCGTCCATAAACTCCCTCATAACCGTTTTCCAATCATCGGAGAACGTAACCCAGCAGAATAGGCGGTCAGTGCTGAAGTTGTAGTATTTCGGGGATACGAGTTCGTCAAACTCTACGGACTTTACGATGCCCGGAGCGTTGTCCTTGAAAGCGACGATGAAAGCATCCATGACATCCTTCTCATACGCCTTATAGTCGAACTCAAGGTCATCCTCGGTGATTCCCTGATATTCCGGGTGCTCTTCACGGAGGTCACGGGTATAATACTCCACTTCCTGCTTGACGGCCCAGTATTCAGTATCGGAGCTGTAAAGAGAACTCTCATAGAATCCGGGGAAGAAGGGAAGTTCAAAAGAAAATCTGTTCATAATATCTGTCTTTTTGATTACGATACAAAGATAACCATTTTATTTTAATGCGTTGAATGTATGGCGCAAATGGGGCAGCCCCGAAAGGGAGATGTTAGACAATCTCCAATTCGGTGTAGTAGGCCCACCTTTCGGGGTTCTCGTCCTCGTCCCCGTAGGAAAGGTTGAAGTATCCGTCACCACGTTCCTCCACGATAGTGAAAATGATGTCATCGCCGTTTTCATCCACACCGGCCTCATCGTGCCATTTGACCTCATCGCTGACGGCAAGTTCCACCCCGTTGATATCCTCGTAGGTGTCTTCGTCCTCGTCCCCATACTCAAACTCGTCCCAATCCTTGTACCCAAGATACTCAGCAATCTGGTCGCGTTCGAACCACAGGAAGTCGTTGATGTCGGTATCGGTCGGGGTGTCGGTGTCAGCAAAACACTGCTCAATGAATTCCTCAACCTCATCACACACTCCCTTTTCAATGAGGACCTTGAGGGTGTCATTTCCACCGGACCAAGCATCAAACTGGTCAAGGCTGCATTCAACTTTGTACTCCATAGCAACTAAAGATTGATTCCCATTTCTTTGAGTTCTTCGATGGCATCATCCGGCACGAAATAGGAGCAATCCTCTCCAAACTCGATACCGAGCTCATCCATTTCTTCTTCTTCGAGGTCCATAAGAACCTGGCTCTGAGGCCAATTGACTTTGATGTATCCCATATTCTTTTCCTTTTTGTTACATTACAAAGATAGCGAAAATATTTTAATCATCGTATTCATTGGCGCTGACATGAATATCGGGGAATGTTTCGTTCAGATACTTCCGGTTCTTGGCTTGAAGTGTGTGGACTTCGCTCTTGACCTTGGCTTTCTTCAGTCTTGCGTGTTTCACCTCCATAATACCGAACTCCTCTCTCTTGAACGGACCGGCCTGCCAGCACTCAAGCGGTTCGTGCCCGTGGGGAAGGTGGTACTTCATTTGATGCGGCCACATAGTGTTAGCCCCACTGCGGATATATTTCTCCACCTCGTAAGGGAGCAGTTCCATAAGTTCTGTTTTATCCTCGGAGTAGGCAAGGATTTCAACATCAATCGAATAACCTTTGGGGACTTTCTTAAATAAAACGTACATATCTTTTCCTTTCTGATTACATGACAAAGATACGGTTTTTCCTTCGCTTCATCACATCTATGGCGCAACCGGGGCAGCCCCAAGTCCCCCAATTGTAAGGGGGTGTTGGGTTAGTCCTCCTCTATTTCGTCACCATTCCGGTCAATAAGCATGACATCCTCAATATCATCATCGTGATACTCGGAGATGCAGAAATCACCGGGTTCGTAGCCATTGTTCTTGAGCCATTCCTCGCACTCCTCTCTCGTGGGGAACGCCTGGAACGAAAAGAGTTCCGGAGGGATAGAGCCGTAATCTACGTTCGTTCCGTCATCGTAATAAGCTTCCGGCTGATAGTAGGTAAATTTCTTGTCGCTGAGCATAGTTCTTTTTTTTTAGAGTTCAACTTCGTAGTAATCGTGAATATAGTCCTGCAAGGTGTAGATGTCATCGCGGTCGAGCTTCAAGAACTTGATATGCTCACCGGAGATGTCCACCACGGAGAATTTCGTCACCGCATAGACCACGAGATTCCGTTCCTCGTTCGCAGTGTCAAGTGTCAGTTCCTCGCCAAGCGGAAGTTCCTTTGTACCAAGGCAGGTTTCAAGGTTGTAGTTCTTCAAGGCGATGTCCACCATTTTCATAAGATTCATCGCCTCCTTGTCACGGACTGAATCGGGTTTGATGTTGATGATTTTCATATCCTTTCCTTTTTCTTACAGTACAAAGATAATAAAAATCTAAGACTTATTTCTCTTTTCGGCGCAAGGTCGTTTCGATTTTCACCTGGTAAACATACGCCTCACCGGAACGGTATTCCTCATAGTAATCACGCACCCAGGTTTCGAGCAGGTCGATGCAACCGTCGATGTCAGAGCAGTCGAACCAGGCGTGGTCTGTGGAATCCCAGAGAGTGTCCTTGCCGACAACCTCGCTGTGTTCCCGTCCACGGTCATCAAACCAGGTGGCGGTCATCTTGTATTTACCGTTGAAGTATGGAATGAACACTTCCTGGATTCTGCGAGGATACGGGTTCTTGTTGCCAGGAGTGGTCCAATTGTAGTTGTGCCACTCATCGTTCTTCTTGAACAGATTTTCGAGTTTCTCTAATACAGTCATGTCTATCTTTAGTTAAGGAATAGGAAAATAATACCAACCAGAACGCCCATCCAGATAATGTGCTTATCAAGGTTGGCAGTGACGTGTTCGTGGTTAATTGCCTTTGCTGTGAAAGCAACACAAGTCCAGACAAACGAGAAAAAGATTGCGACTAATGCACCGATGCAAATCGCTAAAATGATGGTAATGAGAACGTCCATATTCGTTTCCTTTTTACATTACAAAGATAGTGAAAAACCAGCTCTTTTACTTGTTCTCGGCGCTGGTTTCGTAGAACTCCTTGACGGCGATGAAGCAGCAGTCAAAGTAGTAGTTGATGACCTCTTCAGTTACCTCTTTTCCGGTGAACTTGGTGTCGGCGATGCTATCCACATAGTGTTTGAAGATGATGGAACTCCAGTTGCCGGTTTCCGGGATAAACACTTTCACCACACAATCCATATCTTCAGCGTCATGTATGTTTCCGATGGTGCTCTTGAATGATGCTTCAAAAAAGCGGCCCTTATAACGGAAATATACATTGTGATAAGTGAACGGATAACCCTTCGCGGTAGAAGTTCTGACGATTTCAACTCCATTGACACACGGGTTGGCGATGGCGAATTTTACTAACATATCTTGTTCCTTTTGATTACAGTACAAAGATACGGAAAATCCCCGAGAGTCCAGCAAGTATGGCGCAGTCGGGGCAGCCCCAGGACCGGCAACCCGTAACGGCGACCAGTCCATACGATTACATACAATCCCAGAGGACTTTATATGGCGGCACATAAGCGTCCCAGGCATCGCTCTCTGTCAGGGCGATAATACAGGAATCTGCCAGAAGCCCCTTTCCGACAGCGGTGGCGACTTCCACCAGTTCATCCTCTGTACAGGTGATAGGGACGACGTTGTTCGCACGACCCTTGATTCCAGGACCGTATTTCCTGTTACCGGGAGTTCTTACCAGGGCACCGCAGTAGCCGATAGACACGTAGAAGGTTTTCTTTTCCATATTCTTTCCTTTTGATTACATGACAAAGATAGCCATTTTATTACATTTCAGTACAGGTATGGCGCAGTCGGGGCAGCCCGGAATGGGGGCATTACTCCCCACGTTCCTTTTCCAAGATGCTTTCGAGAATGGAGCAGACGAAAACCATTGAGTTCATCGGCAAGTTGGCGAAAAGCACCACTTCATCGTTTGTGCCGTTGATGTAGATGTTCTTCGCATCATCATCCATCTCGATGTTGCTGATGTCGATTGTTTCGGCAGACGCACCGGAATAACTGTAGTCATCGCCCCATACGATAACGTTGCTTCCATCCATCCCATACTCCCAGGGGTCAACAAGGTATTCAATGTCGTCTGAAATCCCGTGGGAAAATCTCTTGCGGGCAATTTGCTGGATGCATTCCTTTGCGAGGGCGGTCAGTTCATCAATCGCTTTGTTGTAGATATTTTCTGCTTTCATATTAGTCGAGAAATATATGACTACCCTGTCCGGGTCCGTATGTTTCATTCCACTCTTCATCGTTCAACTCGCTCTCGGAGCAGTCGTCGATTTCGTAGTCGGCACTATCCTCGTCCCATCCGGTGTTGTAGGCTTCGTCCATAGCCAACTGCTGGGCTTCTTCCTCGCTATTCGCTTCTACCCCAAAGGTAAGAGTGGAATAGCTAACTCTCGTGATTTCTACTTCGTATCTCATAGTGTTCCTTTTTCTTACATTACAAAGATAGTGATTTTATTTGAACAATCCCCGGAACCGGCGCTGACCCCGGGGATTGGTACTCATCCGAGTCCTAATAGGTGAGGTTGTACTTCTTCTCCCCGTTATACCACCCACCACGCAGTGAATAGTCGCTCTTGTTGTTGTTCTCCCACACCTTGTCCGCGATTGCGAGGAGTTCGTTCAGCGGCTTGTCAAGGAGGGTCTTGTCGTTTTCAAGGACTTTCTGCACCGCGATTCTTCCGTTCCAAAATCCCTCCATTTCCCAGCGGTCAAGGGACTTCTTCTTCGCGTCAAGGAACTCAAAGACCTTGGTGCCCTTCTCCCCCCTTTCGTTGGCTAACTTGCGAGCCTTGATAGCATCCGGAGCGAGGAACTTGCCGAGAGCTTTGATTGCGTCCCCAAACTCTTCCTTGCTGATGCGGAGGTCGCTATGCTTGTAGTACGTGCGGTCACCCAGCCACTCGTGTTCTGCCGGAATGGTTTTGCCCCAACGGAGGTCATTCGCGTACTCCGAGGTGTTTCCGTCCGTGGAATCACCCTGCCAATAGATGTCGGCACACACCATACCCTTGTCGGTGAGGAAGAACCCCTCAATCTGATGGTTCCAATTGAACTCCGTGTAACCTTTGAGGTTGATGTAGTCGTTGGTCTTGCTATACTTGCCGTGCCGCTTGTACCCGAATTTCTTGATTACTTCGGGGAGGACGGAGATAGCGGTAGAGATGTTTCCGTTGGTGAAGATGTCACGATAGAACTTTGCGGTCTTGCGAGTTTTGTTTTCCATATCTTTTCCTTTTTGATTACATAACAAAGGTACGGCTTTTTTTCGATATGTCAGCAAGTATGGCGCAGGCGGGGCAGCCCAAACTCACATTCTTTGGCCATTTTCAGGCGATTTCAGGCACTTTTACGAAAAACCGGAGTTCCCCATCATTTTTAACAAGAAACCCCGGGAAATCGCCTTATTTTCTTTTCTTCCCGCTGATGTTGTAGAACTGCTGGCGGTCGTTGGTGATGCAGATGGGCTGCTTGAAAACTTCCTGCTTTACAGGCTCCTTGGGGAGATTGACGGCGAGGAGGACCGAGACGATGGTGATGAGCATATTTTTGTTCTTTTTGATTACATTTCAAAGGGGTCATAGTCCCACGAGTAAGTTTCCTGCCAATCCTTTCCCTTGAAGCACCAATCAAGGTCGGTCTTGGTGATGAAGTAGCCGAAGAAATTGACGATGACTTCCTTGTTCTCGATGGTCGCGGGTTCGCAGTTCAGTTCATCGCTTTCTCTCACCGCATATACCTTGTAATCCGGAAATGCCTTGCGGACATTCTCAATCCCCACGTGGTTATCAATGAGGAAACCACTGGCCTTACCGCAACAAGCTTCACTCCCAATCCAGAGGGTCATAGGCTGGGACAAGAAACCCATTGACTCGATTCTCTTTTCTTCATCGAAAAACTTCTTGATACTCATATTCATTCCTTTTAACATTACAAAGATAGCGATTTTCCTTGAATGTGAGGTTGATTTGGCGCTGGTTATTTCTCCTCCTCAATCTTGTACGATACAATGTCCGGCTCATTCAGTCCGTACCAATCAATAACCTGCTGACGGGTCTGACAAACTGCGGTCTGCTCGATGGTGTGGATGCTCCCGTCCTTCTGACGCTCCTGCATTGTGACTTTGAACTTCATATTCTTTCCTTTTGATTACATGACAAAGGTAGTGAAAATAATCAAAACAATGCTTGGTATGGCGCAAGGCGGGCAGCCCCAAATACCCCTGGGGTCGGGGTTACTTGGTGGTTCTCCGCATCTTCCAGCCGTACACCTTTGCGACATACGGATAGAGGGACTTCGTGGCCTTGCGGAATTGTTCCTCCGTGGAAATATCTCCGTTGTAAATCTTGGTGGCAATCCGCTCCGCATCGTCTTCGGAGTTCGCCACTCGGTAGATGACGGAATCGTTCCCATCGTGGTCGGCAAATTCCCCACGGATGTTGTAACCGTCACCATACCACTCCGCATCATCGGAACGGGTAGTGAGAATATCGGAAACGTTGGAGCCACAGAGTTTGTATCCTTTTTTTCCGGCTCCGCCCCATACTCCATACCGCATAGACGAACGGAAAGCCATAGCGATGATGTAGCCGCCCACTTCCACGTTGAGGTTCATACGCTCGTCGTCAAGGTAGTCGTTGTTCAGTTCGTAGGCATAGTCAATGGCCTCATCTTCGGTCATTTCCTCGCCCAGTTCCTCGTTGCGGTAAGCCATTTCCTCCTTGGCGATGGCCTCGATGTTCTCGTAGTCGGAAGTCCAAATAATCTGCTTTTTCATATCTTTTCCTTTTTGATTACATAACAAAGGTAGTGAAAATATTTGAAAGGTGCTGAAGTATGGCGCAACGTGGGCAGCCCTGAATTGAGTCAGGGTTTTTCGCAAAGGATTTTTACGTGATTAACAAGGGCGCGATAATCCTCAGACCACCACATAATCCCATCAGAATCCTCAAATGTAAAAGAGCCGACATTTGATGCTTTCGTCCAATCGTCAACCCCGGAATCAAATATCTTTACCCGGAGTTCGAATTTTGTTCCGCCGACATTCACATTTGCCACACCCTTGCTACGGCGTAAGTCCATACATACAACATAACGAGAAGGGAGTTTATCCAGCTCTTGGTAAACCAGCTTGCAAATTGTTGTCTGGTCGATTTTTTTTCTCCTTGCCATATCCGTGTCTTTTAATTCCTCATTCCGACAACCCAGCACAGAACACGCTGGCCGCTCGCATCAAGGACTTGGAAGTGATGCCTGTCGTTCCAACTGAAATTATCACCAGCGAAGCACAGATAATCGTCGTCCTCATCAACGTAGATGTAGAGGATTTTTTCATACTGACTGATGTCGAAATACGGGGGTTGAATCAGTTTCCCGCCGAACGCATTTTCAGCCAGTTCCTGTGCGGTGTTGTTGTGGATGTTCATAAATCCAACGTGGTTCTGAACATCCGTGCGGCCCTCGTTAAGGACAACTTCCTCGAAAAACTCTGTGACTTGTTTGTAAGTAACCATATCTTTTTTCTTTTTATCTGTCACTGCCTTCCACCACCTCATCGGTAATGGTGTCATAGACGAACATACAGGGATTGTCGTTGAAGAAATCCAGAGCGTCCAGATAACTGTCGAATGATTCCATCACCTCATAGTTGCAGTCATAAACTTCGTATCTCATATCCATTCCTTTTGATTACATAACAAAGATAAACA
>ODAI011671196.1_pt1 | contig 31025 bp, 22 predicted proteins | sample 1539321 | NCBI WGS metagenome assembly ODAI01 (sample SAMN02144231, study PRJEB22623) | gut metagenome | biome: sheep rumen | host: Ovis aries | place: New Zealand
ATCCACGAGATGGCAAAATAAAAGCCCTCAAAATTCTCCGCGGTAGAAATGCGTTGCAAAGGTAAGCGGATTTTTGAGAACCACCAAAAAGCAAGTTCGAAGTGTTAAAATCTAAAAGTGGTTGATATACAGAGGTTTAACTCTATGTATTATTCATTGTTTGTGGTTGTTTAGAGGGCTCTAAATACACCAACTGAACGCATATCCGCCAATCGACGTCACAGAGTTCGGTATCGTTACGCTCGTAAGACCACTACACCCCCAGAACGCATAACCACCAATCGACTTCAGCCCCGTGAAATACTGCAATTCATCAAAGGACTTAATCTCTGTATTAAATTTAAAGGCTGTGCCCAAATCTGTCACGGCGGCAGCCTCTTCGTAACTGAGTTCACTGTCATGATTGGTATCCCATTTGTTAACACAAATCTCTTTTACTTCGGCATCGGCAAAAGTAATGTTGTCACACCATGCCAGCAATGGCATGATGGTTAGAACTAAAACTGTCAATATTCTTTTCATATACAAAAGGACTAATAAGTAAACGGCTGCAAATATACAAAAAGCAGTTGAAAAGAAAGAACAGTTTACTCTATTATTTTACACAAATGGTAATATTTGACTTTATTATTCCGCACAGCAATTCAAATAACGTGGATTCGCCAAACTCACGTCCATGGGATTCAGCCAAAAAGGATAAATGCATTTTTTTTATTCTTTGTGTTGGTATGTCCGAAAAAAAACGTACCTTTGCCGCATTATTCAACAAGTATGCTCGCAGCATAACTTGGGCATGACAAACAAGAAAGAAACAAAAAAACTGATATAAGCATGAAAAGATTGATAGTAAAGGCAGCCGCCCTGGCCCTGATAACCGTGGCATTCGGCTCCTGCTCGAAAGAGAAATTCCACATCACGGGAACCATCAGCAACGCCAAAGACTCCGTGTTGTATCTGGAGAACCTCAGTCTGGACGGTCCTGTGGCCAAGGACTCTGTGAAGTTGGACGAGACGGGGCGCTTTGCATTTGCCGACAACCGCGCCGAGGCTCCCGAGTTCTACCGTCTGCGCATAGCCAACCAGATTATCAACATCAGCGTGGACTCAACGGAAACCATCAACGTGGAGGCTTCGTATCCGGGCATGGCAACCAACTATAAGGTGGAAGGCAGCAAGAACTGCGAAGTGATCAAGGAACTGGCACTGAAGCAGATTGACCTGCAGAACCGCGCCATCGCCATCCAGCAGAACAACTCGCTGAGTTACGAGGCTGCCGGTGACAGCATCATGAAGATGGTGGAGGCCTATAAGAACGAAATCAAGCGCAACTATATCTTCAAAGAGCCGATGAAGGCCTATGCCTATTTCGCCTTGTTCCAGACGCTGGGCAACAGTTTGATATTCAACCCCCGCGAGGTAAAGGACGACGTGAAGGTGTTTGCTGCCGTGGCCACCAGTTGGGACACTTACTATCCCAATGCGCTGCGCGGCAAGAATCTGCACAACATTGCCATCGAGGGCATGAAGCAGATACGCATCGTGGAGAACCGGCAGAACCAGGTGATTGATGCCAGCAAGGTGAACGTGACGAACATCATCGACATCAACCTGCTCGACAACAAGGGCGTGATGAGGAATCTGACCGACCTGAAGGGGAAAGTGGTGCTGCTCGACTTCCATGTCTTTGCCACCAAAGAGTCGCCTGCCCGCATCATGAAATTGCGCGATATATATAATAAGTATCACGCGCAAGGATTGGAAATCTATCAGGTGTCGCTCGATCCCGACGAGCATTTCTGGAAGCAGCAGACAGCCGCCCTGCCGTGGGTGTGCGTGCGCGATGCGCGAGGCTTAGAGTCGTCGCTGCTGGTGAGTTACAACATCCAGGGCATTCCCACCTTCTTCCTGCTCGACCGCACCAACACGCTCTACAAGCGCGATGCGCAGATGAAAGACCTGGAGGCAGAAATCAAGAGTCTGCTATAGGTAATCTTTCTGCCGCAACCGACAAAGATATCTTTTCAAAGACACAACAAACCCCGAAAGTGTATTCCAACTTCCGGGGTTTTTCTTCACTTCACTAAAACTTTACAATTAGTTATACTTTCCTGATTAGAAACTCTTGAGCCACGCCTTCAGTTCGAGCACCATCTCGATGTGATAGCGGAACGCGCTGCGGAATCCCCATCCATGGCCTCCCGAGGGATAGACATGAAGCGAGGCCGGCACATCGTGGCGGTATAGTTCCACATAATAGTTCACGCCATTGGCGGGCAGCACGCTGTGGTCGTCGTCGCTGAGGGCTATCCAGGCACGTGGCGTTACGCGCGTCACCTGCAAGTCGTTACTATATTCCCGCTCATCCTTCTTCTTGGGATCCTCGCCGAGGAAATTGGTGCGCGAGCCCTTGTGGGTAATATCGGGCATCATGGTGATGACAGGATAGAAGAGGATTTGGAAATTGGGCTTTGCGTTTTTCTCTGAATGGGTGGCGATGGTAGATGCCAGATGTCCTCCGGCCGAAGAACCCATGATACCGATGTCGTTGGGGTTGATGTTCCATTGGGCGGCATTGCGGCGCACCATCTTAATGGCCTCTTCAGCATCAGAGACAGGCACCTTGTGGTTGCCGTGGGGCATACGGTATTTCAACACGATGGCTGCCACGCCTTCCTGATTGAAGAACATGGCCCATTCGTGGCCTTCATGGTCCATGGCCAGATGCTGATAGCCGCCGCCGGGGCATATCACCACGGCCCGGCCGGTTGCCATTTTCTTCTCGGGCAGATACACCCACACCTTTGCCGTGTCTTGCTCGTCACCGTTGTTATTGGGTGCTCCTTTGGGCCAGAGGTTGAAACAAGCAGCCTTCTGCGCCATGACAGCAGCAGAAACAACAGCCATAACTGCTAACAGAAATAGTCTTTGCGGTCTCATATAGTTCATTTAAAACATTATTTTTTCTATAAATGCTGAAATCATTTGCAAAGATAGCATTTTTTTTGTAATATTGCAGTCTGTTTTTAAAACTTATCGCGAAATATGAAAAAGATTTTATGGATGCTCGCGCTGGCACTCCTCTCAGTGAGCGCACAGGCAAAGGTAAGGTTGCCGCATATTCTGGGCGACCGAATGATACTGCAACAGAACACGGAGGCACGCCTCTGGGGATGGGCAAAGGCTGGTAAGACCGTGAAGGTGACCACCTCGTGGAACGATGCCGTCTACACCGCCAAGGCCTGCAAAGATGGCAAGTGGATGGTGAAGGTGACCACTCCCGCAGCCAGTTATCAGCCGCTGAGCATCACTTTCGACGACGGCGACCTGCTGACGCTGAACGATGTCCTCGCCGGAGAGGTGTGGGTGTGCGCCGGACAGAGCAACATGGAAATGCCCGTGAAAGGTTTCGGCAACTGTCCCGTGGAGGGCTACAACCAGGAAGTGGTGGAGGCCAATGGTTATAAAGGCATCCATTTCGTGAAGATACCCAGCATCATGCGCATGACACCGCAGGAAGATGCCGACTGCGAATGGAAGACGGTAAGCCCGAAAACCGTGGGCGATGCCTCGGCCACCGGCTATTTCTTTGCACAGGTGGTGAACAAGGCACTCGACATTCCTGTGGGACTGATCATGGCCAACAAGGGCGGTTCGCGCGTGGAGAGTTGGTTCACCAAGGAGAATCTGGAGAAATACACCAAGGAACCCACCGACACGATGGGCATTGTGAACTTCAAACCGGAATACGACTACCACCGCGCACTGGTGTGGGGCAACGGAACGTTCAACCCCATACTGAACTATACGGTGAAAGGCATTCTCTATTATCAGGGATGCAGCAATGTGGGCGACCCGGGCAACCAGTATTCAGAGCGCATGAAGATTCTTGTTGACCAGTGGCGCGCGCAGTTCGGACTGGGCGAAATACCGTTCTACTTCGTGGAAATTGCCCCTTACCACTATGACAACGTGGATGCCGACTGGGGTGCCAGGCTCCGCGAACAGCAGTATCGCGCATCGACCATCATCCCCAACAGCGGACTGGTTTGCACCAACGACCTGGTTTATCCCTATGAAACCACCCAGATACACCCCGCACAGAAGAAACCCGTGGGTCAGCGACTGGCCTATCTGGCACTGAACAAGACCTACGGCATGGAGCAGGTGGGCTGCATGAGTCCGTCGTATAAGGACATGAAGATTGTGAACGACACGGTTCACATCCACCTGAACAACGACCTGGGTGCCATCAACCGCTTCTTGGGAATCGAGGGATTCGAACTGGCAGGCGAAGACCATGTGTTCCATCCCGCCAAGGCAGAGCACTTCTGGCAGCCGGGTGGCGGCTACTGGGACGAGACCATCCGCATCACCTCTCCCGAAGTGAAGAAGCCCGTGGCCGTGCGCTATTGCTTCAAGAACTTCCAAATTGGCAATCTGAAGAACGCAGCAGGGCTTCCGCTCTTCCCGTTCCGCACCGACAACTGGTAAGCAGTGAGCACCCACAGCGGCCATAATTACACATCAAGACAAACAACGACAGCGATGACAGAGAGACATCCACTGGGAAAATTCCGTTTCTGCCCCGTTTGCGGTAGCAGCCTGTTCGAGGAAAGCAACGAAAAGAGCAAGCGATGCCGGGCATGCGGGTTTGAACTGTTCATGAATCCCTCTGCCGCCGCTGCCGCTTTCATACGCAATGCCGAGGGAGAACTGCTCGTCTGCGTGAGGCGCTGCCCGCCGGCAAAAGGCACGCTCGACCTGCCCGGCGGTTTCTCGGACATCGGCGAAACGTCGGAGCAGACCATCCGGCGCGAGATATTGGAGGAAACAGGACTGGAGGTGAGCAAAGCCACCTGCCTGTTCTCACTGCCCAACGACTACCTGTATAGCGGGCTGCACATCCCCACGCTTGACTTCTTCTACGAATGCGAGGTGGCCGACACCAGCCGTCTCGCTGCCGCCGACGATGCCAATGCCTGCCTCTGGATGAAAACCGAAGACATCCATCCCGAACTTTTCGGTTTGGAAAGCATCCGCAAGGGCGTGGAACGCTATCTACATAAGAAGCGACACATTGCAGGCCAGTAAAGACTACTCCGACATCGTTAATCGCTCATCCTTTTGAGTAACACCTTTCCCTTTTCATCATAAGTGCTCATGAAAAGGAGATATCCTTATGCAAAACTAAAAAGACATTTCTAACCAAACGATGGATGTGTTTTAGTAATCAGGACTGAAAGCACAAAAGAAGTGAAATTCTTAAAATAACTAAAAAAATACATATATAATAAGGTGTATGCAAAAGTTTTACCTACTTTTGCATCCCAAACTAAGAACAAGCCTCCCAGTATGCACTCTGGTTGACCATGGGTGAAGATGAGCGGCGGAAATAAAAAACGACTGTAATATGCAACAAAATCTGGTGATTGTAGAGAGCCCCGCAAAGGCAAAGACAATTGAAAAGTTTCTCGGCAAAGAGTATAAGGTGATGTCTTCTTACGGACATATCCGCGACCTGAAGAAAAAAGAAATCAGCATCAACATGGACACGCTGGAGCCTGCCTATGAGATTCCAGAAGAGAAGAAAAAACTGGTGAGCGAACTGAAAAGCAACGCCAAAAAGGCAGAAAAAGTATGGCTGGCTTCCGATGAAGACCGCGAGGGAGAGGCCATCTCATGGCATTTGTGCGAAGTGCTCGGTCTTGACGAAGAGAAGACAAACCGCATCGTATTCCACGAAATCACAAAACCTGCCATCCTGCAGGCCATACAGGAACCCCGCCATCTGGACATGAATCTGGTGAACGCGCAGCAGGCACGCCGCGTGCTTGACCGTCTGGTGGGCTTCAAGTTATCGCCCGTGTTATGGCGAAAAGTAAAGCCAGCCCTCTCTGCCGGACGCGTGCAGAGCGTGGCGGTCAGACTGATTGTTGAGCGCGAACGCGAAATCCAGTCATTCAAGAGCGAATCTTACTATCGTGTGAATGCTATCTTCGGACTCGTCAATGAAGACGGTTCACAATCGGAGGTGAAGGCTGAACTCGACACGAGGTTCAAAACACACGACGAGGTGGTGGAGTTCCTGGAACAGTGCAAGAACGCACAATTTGTGGTGAACTCTATTTCCAAGAAACCGCTGAAACGAACACCCGCACCGCCTTTCACCACTTCAACCCTTCAGCAGGAGGCTGCCCGCAAACTGGGATTCACCGTGAGCCAGACCATGATGGTGGCCCAGCATCTCTACGAAAACGGACATATCACCTACATGCGTACCGACTCCGTGAACCTTTCCACGCTGTGTCTCGGCACCAGCAAAGAGGAAATCACCAGACTCTGGGGAAAGGAATACAGCAAGACACGGCAGTATCACACCAGTGCCAAGGGTGCTCAAGAGGCACACGAGGCCATTCGCCCCACCTACATGAGCCAGCAAGAGATTGAAGGCACTGTTCAGGAGCGCCGCCTTTATGACCTCATCTGGAAACGCACCACTGCCAGCCAAATGGCTGATGCACAGATAGAGAAGACCACCGTTGAGATTTCCATCGAACAATCACCGCTGAAATTCATCGCCCAGGGCGAAGTGGTGAAATTCGACGGATTCCTGAAAGTATACAAAGAATCTATCGACGACGAAGAGAACTCGGAGGATTTTGCCTATATGCTGCCGCCTATGAACGAGGGCGACACTCTGGTAAGGCGCGAAATTGACGCCACGGAACGCTACAGCCAAGGACCGTTGAGATATACCGAGGCAAGCCTGGTGCACAAGTTGGAGGAACTGGGCATCGGCCGTCCTTCCACCTACGCGCCCACCATCTCCACCATCCAGCAGCGCGAATATGTGCAAAAGGGTGACAAGAAGGGTGAGGAGCGCAAATATACCATCGACACACTGCAAGGCAACCGCATCACCACGAAAACCCGCAAGGAGATGGCCGGAAGCGACAAAGGCAAACTGCTGCCTACAGACATCGGCATCGTGGTGAACGATTTCCTGATGAAATACTTCCCCGACATCATGGACTATCATTTCACGGCCAATGTGGAACAGGAGTTCGACCAGATTGCCGAAGGAAAGAAGCAGTGGTCAGCCATGATCAAGAAGTTCTACAAGTCGTTTGAGCCTACCGTCGAGAAGACACTGAATGCACGCGAGGAGCATAAGGCTGGCGAACGCGAACTGGGCAACGACCCGAAGTCAGGGAAGCCTGTGTTCGTAAAAATCGGACGATTCGGCCCTGTTGTGCAGATTGGTACCGCCGACGACAAAGACAAACCGCGCTTTGCCCAACTGCCATCCAACAAAAGCATGGAGAGCATCTCGCTGGATGAGGCACTTGAACTGTTCAAACTGCCCCGCACACTCGGCACCTTCGAGGCATCAGATGTCATCATCGGTGCCGGACGCTTCGGTCCTTACGTGCTTCACGCAAAGAAATATGTGAGTATTCCCAAGGGCGAAGACCCGATGAGCATCTCGCTGCAAAGAGCCATCGAACTGATTGAGGAGAAACGCAAACAGGACACACAAAGACACCTGAAGACTTTTGACGAAGATCCCAAACTGGAAGTGATGGACGGAAGATACGGACCCTATCTGGCCTACGACGGAAAGAACTACCGGTTGCCGAAAGCCATGCAAAGCAAGGCAGCCCAACTCACTCTGGAGCAGTGCATGGAGGTGATTGACACCCAAAACTCAAAGAGGAAATGACACTTCTGCCCTCTTGATTTATGAAGAGAATCATCATCATCGGATACATGGGTGCCGGCAAGACCACGGTGGGCAAGGCACTCTCAAAGGAATTGGGAATAGCCTTTTACGATCTCGACTGGTACATTGAAAGCCGAATGCGCAAAACGGTATCGCAGATCTTTGCCGAAAAGGGCGAGGAAGGATTCCGGAAAATAGAATACAACATGCTGCACGAGGTGGCAGAGTTTGAAGACATCATCATCAGTTGCGGCGGTGGCACTCCTTGCTTCTTCGACAACATTGACTATCTGAACCAACAAGGCGAGACCATCTATCTGAAAGCCCGTCCTGACGTGCTCTACGGGCACTTGAAAATGGCAAAGGTGGAGCGCCCGCTGCTGAAAGACAAAAGTCCGGAAGAAATGCAGCAGTTCATAGGTGAACAACTGGAAAAGCGGGAGCCGTACTATCTCAAGGCAAAACATGTGCTCGATGTAAGTCTGCTGGACAACTACGAGAAAATAAAGATCACGGTGGAGAAAATCCGCCAGTTGCTAAACGTCTAAACAACACTGAAAATGAAGAAATGGACAATTGAGGATTCCAAGGAACTCTACAACATCAACGGGTGGGGAACATCTTATTTCGGCATCAACGAACAAGGCGATGTCTATGTGACCCCAAGCAAGGACGGCACACAGATAGACCTGCGTGAAGTGATGGACGAACTGGCGTTGCGCGATGTAACGGCCCCCGTATTGCTTCGTTTCCCTGACATTCTTGACAACCGCATTGAAAAGACATGGAGTTGTTTCAAGAAAGCCAGCGAAGAATATGAATACAAAGGCGACAACTATGTGGTCTATCCCATCAAGGTGAACCAGATGCAGCCCGTGGTAGAAGAGATTATCTCTCACGGAAAGAAGTTCAACCTTGGACTGGAAGCAGGCTCAAAACCAGAACTCCATGCGGTCATTGCCATGCAGTGCCAGAGCGACTCCATCATCATCTGCAACGGATATAAGGACCAGAGTTATATCGAACTCGCCCTGCTCGCACAGAAAATGGGCAAGAAGATTTTCATCGTCGTGGAGAAGATGAACGAACTGGAAATCATTGCCAAGGTGGCCAAGAAACTGAATGTGAAGCCCAATATCGGCATACGTATCAAACTGGCATCCTCCGGTTCAGGCAAATGGGAAGAGAGCGGCGGCGATGCATCCAAGTTCGGACTCACCAGTTCTGAACTGCTTGAAGCCCTCGACATGCTTGACAGGAAAGGCATGCGCGACTGCCTCCGACTGATTCATTTCCACATCGGAAGCCAGATTACCAAGATACGCCGCATCCAGACAGCACTGCGCGAAGCATCACAGTTCTACATCCAACTGCACAAGATGGGCTATAACGTGGACTTCGTAGACTGCGGAGGCGGACTGGGTGTAGACTATGACGGCACGCGTTCCCCGTCGAGCGAGAGCAGTGTGAACTATTCCATTCAGGAATATGTGAACGACTGTATCTACACTTTCGTGGATGCAGCCAACAAAAACAGCCTGCCACATCCCAATATCATCACCGAAAGCGGACGCTCGCTGGCGGCCCACCACTCCGTACTGGTAATCGACGTACTGGAAACAGCCTCGCTTCCAGAGATGCCTGAAGAGTTTGAGCCGGATGAGAACAGCCATCAACTGGTGAAAGACCTCTACGAAATCTGGGACAACCTCTCACCGCGCAATGTGCTGGAAGACTGGCACGATGCCGAACAGATACGCGAAGAAGTGCTCGATTTGTTCAGCCACGGCATCGTTGACCTAAAGACGCGCGCCGAAATAGAGGCCATGTACTGGAGCGTATGTCATGAAATCAACATCCTCACCAAGAGCCTTAAGCACATTCCCGAGGAACTGATGAACATCGACAAACTGCTGGCAGACAAGTATTTCTGCAACTTCTCGCTGTTCCAGTCGCTCTCCGACTCCTGGGCCATCGACCAACTCTTCCCCATCATGCCCATCCAGCGGCTTGACGAACGCCCCACTCGAAATGCTACCATTCAAGATATCACTTGCGACAGCGACGGAAAAATTGCCAATTTCGTGACCAACCGCAACAACTCCCATTCGCTGCCCGTGCATTCACTGAAAAAGAACGAGAACTACTATCTCGGTGTGTTCCTCGTGGGTGCCTATCAGGAAATCCTTGGTGACATGCACAACCTGTTCGGCGACACCAATGCCGTGCACATCAGCGAGAAAGACGGACACTATCATATCGACCAGATTATTGACGGAGAAACGGTGGCAGAGGTGCTCGACTATGTGCAATACGATGCCAAGAAACTTGTGCGACAACTGGAAGTATGGGTGGCAAAGAGCGTGAAACAGGGAAAAATCTCTCTCGAAGAGGGCAAGGAATTCCTCTCCAACTACCGCTCCGGACTCTATGGCTACACCTATTTGGAATAGGAGAGAAGGAATAAAGAAGTACAGAAACATCGGAGTGATGGTGTGAAGGAATAACAATATGAAAGAAAAAATAACACTCGTAAAAGTTGGAGGAGCCATTGTTGAAGACCCGCAGCAGTTGGCCCAACTGCTGAAAGACTTCTGTGCCATAGAAGGAAAGAAGGTGCTGGTTCATGGCGGCGGGCGGCGCGCCACGCAGATTGCCACGCAAATGGGTGTGGAGAGCCAGATGGTGAACGGCAGGCGCATCACAGATGCCTCCATGCTGCAAATCGTGACCATGGTGTATGGCGGACTGGTGAACAAGAACTTGGTAGCCCAACTGCAGGCAAACGGCATCAATGCCCTTGGCCTCACTGGTGCCGACATGAACGTAATCCGCTCACACAAACGCCCGCCTGTCACCGTAGCAGAACCCTCAACCGACTCGCAGTCCCGCCACAAGGTTATCGACTATGGTTTTGTTGGCGATGTGGACGGAGTGGACGGACAAATGCTGTCCACACTGATTGAGAGCGGCATCACACCCGTCATGGCTCCACTTACCCACGACGGCCAGGGCAACATCCTCAACACCAACGCCGACACCATTGCCAGCGAAACGGCAAAGGCTCTTGCTCCATACTATGATGTCACACTCATTTTCTCCTTTGAAAAAAAGGGCGTGCTCAGCAACCCCGACGATGAGGAAAGCGTCATCCCCGTCATCACACGCGAAGACTTTAGCCGCTATGTTGCAGATGGTACTGTTGGCGGAGGCATGATTCCCAAACTCGAAAATGCTTTCAATGCCATCGATGCCGGCGTGCAACAAGTGATCATCACCTTGGCCACTGCTATTGACGGCAGACACGGAACGGTCATCAAGCAATAGCCGTATCCTCGTTTCCGAATACAATTCAAAACGATTTCGTCGTTACTATTCTTGATACGTCGAATGGAAGGAACAAGGCGGAGTTTTCCGCCTTTCATTTCAAAGAAAGGGCAGACCAAACAAGTCATAGAAATGGTTGAATAGGTTAACAGAAGTTAAATCAACAGGTGATTCGTTCAAATGCTGTAACTTTATCGTCAGTGAATCGTCGTTTTAATATAGAGAGCAGATGAAAACAATCAGTTTTCGAAACGATATATTGCCGTTGAAAAACGTGCTATACCGTCTCGCATTGCGCATTACTCTGAATCATGAAGACTCGGAGGACGTGGTGCAGGATACACTGATGAAGTTATGGAACAGGCGCAACTACTGGGACGAGATTGAGAATATTGAGGCCTTCGCGCTAACCATCTGCCGCAATCTTGCGCTCGACAAGGTGAAGCGCGCAGCCACCAACAACATAAGCATCGACGAAGGGCAAGTGGCTGAACTGATGCAAGCACCGAATCCCTTTGAGCAAATCACGCAGCGCGACCGAGTCAGCATGGTGAGGCAACTGCTTGATAGTCTTCCGGAAAAGCAGCGAAGTTGCATGCACCTGAGAGATTTCGAGGGAAAGAGTTACAAGGAAATAGCAGAAATCCTGCAGGTGAGTGAAGAACAAGTAAAGGTGAACATTCACCGCGCAAGACAAATGATAAAACAGAAATTTAAAGAAGCCGAAGAATATGGACTATAAGTACATTGAGCAACTGCTGGAACGCTATTGGGCGTGCGAAACTTCTCTTGAAGAAGAGGAGATTCTGCGCACATTCTTCAGTCAGAAAGACGTTCCCGCCCCCCTTCTTCGATATAAAGAACTGTTCGTTTACGAGCAGATATCGAAGAAAGAGGAAAAGTTGGGCGATGACTTTGATCAGAAGATGATGGAGATGATCGATGAGCAGGCTCCTGTGAAGGCAAAAACCATCAGCATCACGCAGCGTTTCATGCCGCTTTTCAAGGCTGCTGCCGTTGTGGCCATCATTCTCACACTGGGCAATGCCATCCAAGTGGCTTTCAACCACGACAGTCAGTTCGACGACCAGACCATCAACATGGCAGGATTCCAGAAACCAAGCGAAGGGCCTTCCATGGCCATGAGCGACTCCATGCGAGTGGACACGCTCAAAAAAGTTGAGATTTCTACTACCAGCATCCGATAAGGAGAATGGCAGGTCGCACTTAAAGAAGATATATTTCTATGCTTTCTCTATAAAAATCATGTTTAGTAAAACACATTTAAAAACGAAACTGTGAAGTTTCAATTCTCTCAAATTTTTCATAACATACTAACGTAAAGAGGGGGGCGTCATCAAAGATTTTTGATGACGCTCAATTTTTTTTTGAAAGATTTGGCACAATAAAGTTTTTTCATTATTTTTGCAAACCATAGAAACCATTAAAAAAGCAAATCCCCACATATAACGATGCTTTCACTCACCACTACCACAGCAACAGCCATCCTTACCTCCACCTCCCTGTACGGGGCGACAGCCGGCACTTGGGGAAACACTTGGAGCGGGGTTTTCATTGTTGTGCTTGCGGTTATTGTCATCGGAGGCGGCATCTGTTTCTTGCTTTTGCATCATCGCAACAAGAACTATCAAGCGGGAAACGACAGGACACACGAAACGTACAACGGTGTAATGAACGGAGACGACCTGCTGGAAGGAAGTGATGAAAGGAACGAATACGGTGCCGCATCGCAAAGAACGAACAGGCAGCAAATGAGCAGTGCAGACCTGCTGATGGTGGAACGAATGAACAAATACATAAAAGACCACATCAGCGACCCCAACTTGAAAATAGAAGACCTTGCCAATACCGTGAACCTGGGACGCACCGTCTACTACGAAAAGATGAAAAACCTGATGGGCATGTCTCCTTCCGACTATCTGCGACACATCCGTATGGAGCAGGCCAAGGAACTCGTTGCGACGTCGGACATGACAATCTCGCAGGTTGCCTATCACGTGGGATTCACCGACCCGAAGTATTTCCGCATCTGTTTCAAAAAAGAAACCGGCAAGACCCCATCAGAATACAGGCAAACCGCTCATGAATAAACCCACCACAGCATACGTACCCCATTCAATCATATGACCAACTACACACGCAATAGCCGTGTAGTTGGTCAAATTCATTTACGGAAGTATGCATTCTGTGATGCGCTGCCCCATGCTTATCTGGCATTGATTTCTTGCAGCAGTCGGTCGGCATGTCCCCATTTGTCCATCATGAAGAGCACAAAACGGATGTCTACGCCAATGCAGCGAGCCAGCACACGGTCAAAGTTGATATCGCTGGCAAGGCTGTCCCAGTTGCCGTCGAAGGCCAGTCCTATGAGTTCGCCTTTGCCGTTGAACATCGGCGAACCGCTGTTTCCACCAGTGATGTCATTGTTAGTCAGGAAGCAGAGTTGCATCTTTCCGGTGTTCTTATCAGTGTATTTGCCAAAGTCCTTTGACGACATCAGACTGATGAGTTCCGGCTCGGCAAAATAGTCGGCAATGGTGTTCTGCTGATTCATCTTGCTAACCAGGCTCTCTGCCGTGGTATAGTAACCCGACGGCTGCCCATTAAGCAGATATTCGCCCACCTGTCCATAAGAGAGACGCATGGTGAAGTTAGCATCCGAATAATGCGGAAGGTCCTGCTCCATGCGCAATTTGGCTGCACAAAGATACTTCTCTTGCTGACTGATATCAATAGAAGCACTGGCAATGCGACTGCGCAGTTCGCTCAGCGTGGTGATAAGGTCGAGACCAAGTTGCACGCCGGGATCTTTCAGATAACTCTTCTTGGAGAGGAAAATCTTCTTGCCTTTCATCAGGAGTGACTTCTTGTAGAGATAGTCCACATACGCCGTATAGTTGTTGTTGAACTTGTTGCTGATGGTGTTATAGAAAGCAGGCAGGTCTTTTGCATCCACATGTTCCTTATAGTTCTTCAGCAGGGCGGCAAGCACCTCTTTGTCGAGGGCAGCATCCCACTCGTCGCTGTTATCCTTTATCTCGAAATACTGTTTCTTCACCTTGTCTTCAGGACCTTTCAACTCATATCTGCCGTTGTTTGCGCTGAGGGCGCGGGTGACCAGTTCGTTGGTGCGCATGAATGTCTCTGAGAGATACATCAGCGTGCGCACGTCGTTGAAGCGCTTCTCATAGAGTTCCTTCATTTTGCCGAAGTCGAGTTGCCCGCGCAGATAGCCCGTCTCTTTCTGGAAATTACGGATGCGCGCCTCATAGTCTTCTTTCTGCTTGATAATGCCGATGGAATCGATACATTTGTTCATACCCATGGAATTCTTCCAGTAGTTTGAACTCTGCGCATACTTAGAGTCATACTTGATGCGCACGGCCTCACTGGCATCCATGTGGCGCTTCATGATTTCTTGTTTGATACCGCGCACTTGCACACGTGTCTTGTTCTCAGCATCGCGCATTTCGCGAATTCCATAACTGGAAAGATAGCGGTTGGTGCTGCCCGGATATCCGATGGTCATCGAGAAATCCTTGTCCTGATAGCCCTGCATGGATACGGGAGCCCATGATGCGGGGTGATAAGGCACATTGTCTTTGCTGTATTCTGCCGGTCCGTTGGTCTTCGGATCAGCATAGATACGGAATACGGAGAAGTCGCAAGTTTGTCGCGGCCACATCCAGTTGTCGGTATCACCGCCGAACTTACCCATCGACTTGGGAATGGCAAAAACCAATCGCAGGTCGGGGAATAACTGATAGGTGGTGGCATAGTAGGCATTTCCTTCATAGAAAGCCTCTATCTCCACGTGCAGCGTCTTGTCGATTTTCTTCACACTGTCGTTCATGGCATTCTGCACAGAGTCGATCAGTGCGTCCCAGTCGCTGTCAGGGATATTGTTCTTTTTGGCCACGGCCGTCAAATCGTCTGTTATGTCCTTCTGCTCACGCATGAAACTCACAAACATATCCTTGTTCGGCAATTCTTCCTCGTAACTCTTTGCACAGAATCCGTTCAGCATATAGTCGTGCTCCACTGTGGAATGGCTGCGGATGGACTCAAAACCGCAATGGTGGTTGGTGAAGACAAGACCGTTGGGCGACACCACCACGCCCGAACAATAGCCCGAGAAATTCACCACGCAGTTCTTGATGGCGTTCTCACTACTGTAGAGATTCTCGTAAGGCATTGTGAATCCCTCTGCCTTCATCTGCTCATACACTGCCTGCGGCAGGTTATAAAGCGTCCACATGCCCTCATCAGCATGAAGGGGCAGAAAGGAGAAAAGAAATAATGGTAATGATACCAAAAGTGCTTTTTTCATTTGATTAATATGTTTTCTTGGTTATTGCTGCAAAGGTAGCACTTTTTTCTGGCCTCAACAAATTTCCCGTCTGAAAATAGCAAACGGCACAATACATTGCTCCCATCCAGAGGACTTTCTACTTCTCACCATATCCGTCTGCCATCTCTTCGGCAGCCATATAGCCCTGTCTCGGCTCTTCCTCTATCGGCAGATATACGGTGCGGTCCTGCAAATAGATATGATTCAGCGTGAAGGCCAGCGAGTCGAGTGTTTTGGCACGCCGTTTGGGCGTGAGTTCACATTCCCACACGTTGATGCAATGCCACCCCATCTCAGCCAGCATTTGCTGCTCCTTCCTGTCGCGTTCTTGGTTCCTGCGAATCTTAGCCACCCAAAACTCCCGGTTGGTCTTCGGAATCTTGCAGCATGCAGAACTCTTTATTTCCTGTTCTTCATCATTCATTTGCGGAAAAACCACATGATGACCATGCCAGAAACAGCCGTTCACGAAGATGCACGTCCTGTATTTGCGCAGCACCAAGTCTGGATGACCCGGCAGCCGTTTATGGTTCAGGCGGTAGCGGAATCCTCTGCCCCACAACCCACGGCGCACAATCATCTCCGGTTTCGTGTCCTTCGACCGAATGGCCGACATGTTCTTATGTCGCTGCTGCGCTGAAAGTTTATCCATATTATTCTGTCTGTTCATCTGTTGAACAACGTTTCTCTATTCATTAATCCTGTGTCCAACTTTACCATAACGGCGCAAATATAATGATTTTGCGCCAAACGGGCAAATTAATCACATGATTTCTACAGGAATGCATGGTTGAAAATACGCGACAAAACCATGTTGCCCTTTTTCTTCAAAGTAGAAATCGATTTTGGGCAAAACGGACTTTGAGAGCGCAAAAATGTAAAGATTCACTACCGCGAAACACATTACATCTCACAAAACCTATGGTTTTATGCTTCAAAAGCTATGGTTTCACACCTTAAAACCTATGGTTTCGTTGCCCAAAACCTATGTTTTCGCAGCCCAAAAGCATAGGTTTTTGCTGCACACATCTGATTTGTTCGTTCAAGAAAACTCCACTTTCTTTGTAATCATCTATTAATCAATAAGTTGCGAACAACACTCCATAACTCTCGTATTTCGCGCCCATCCAACCGTCTGTGCCCAATATCGCCCGTATGAGAGCCTTCAATTCAGATTTTCCATGACATTTTCAAGTCATTAAACAGCGATTTCTGAAGGAGTAAAAAGGCATTTGTACTCACGTTACGGAGCCATTGAACTGACTATACAGAGCACTTGTTCTGCAACCATGCATATTGTCATCTTCTATGTAATTATTCGCAAAACATTTCCGTATTTCAATGAATATCCGTATTTTTGCAGAAAATAAAACACAGAATGATGAAAAGAATATGCGTGATAATGATGCTGACACTGATGGTATGGCCAGCATTCTCACAAGAAAACTACCGCGAATACCTGCCACTGAGCGGAACATGGGGGCTGATGCTCGACCCTGAAGCCACCGTAAAACCCAACGATGTTTTCAACGACCGCATCATGCTGCCCGGCACGACAGACACCAACGGAAAAGGAAACGCGCTGACAAGGAAAGACGAAACCACCCATCTGTCGAGGCTCTTCTCCTACGTGGGGCGCGCCTGGTATAAGAAGACCGTGGAGATTCCTACATCGTGGAAGAAGAAACGCATATTGATGCACCTGGAACGCACCAAGCCCACCACGGTATACGTGGACAATAGCCTCGTGGGGTCGGCAAAGGAAATATCCACGCCGCAGGTATACGACCTGACCGCATTCCTGAAACCCGGCAAGCATATCATCACCATAATGGTGGACAACAGTGAGAAAGCGCTGCCCAAGCAGATTCTCAGCAACTCACATGCCTGCACGGAAGACACACAGACCAACTGGAACGGCATTCTGGGCAACATGTCGCTCGAGGCTCTCAACGACCTCTATATCGACAAACTGCAAGTGAAAGCCCGCGCAGCAGAAAAGGAAATGGAAACGAAAGTGACCATCAAGGGCAACCTGAGCAAAGGGGCCACCTTGCAACTGATGCTCATTCCGTGGGGCGACAACTACGGCTATGTGCTCACCACGCGCGACATTGCAAAGACCAACGACACAGAAACCACCCTGCGCTTTTCGTTCAAGAGCGACAGCATGGCCCTCTGGAGCGAGTTCCACCCCCGATTCTACCGCATCAGGGCCGAACTGACGGGCAAAGACAATATGGAAACCACCATTGGCATGCGCGACTTTACCACACAGGGAACACAGTTCTACACCAACGGCAACCTCACCTTCCTGCGCGGAAAGCACGATGCCTGTGTGTTCCCGCTCACGGCCCACACACCCACAAACATACAGGAGTGGCGCCGATACTTCCAGATTTGCAAGGGATATGGCATCAACCACGTGAGGTTCCACTCCTGGTGCCCGCCCGAAGCCTGCTTCCTCGCCGCCGACATCGAAGGCATCTACCTGCAACCAGAACTCCCCTTCTGGGGCGATTTCAATAAAAACGACAGTCAACTGATGGAATTCCTCCTGAAAGAAGGCATGAACATCGTGCAAACCTATGGCCACCATCCCTCGTTTGTGATGATGGCTCTGGGCAACGAACTGTGGGGCGACATTCCCACCATGAAACTCTTCACAGACGCTTTCCGCAAGATTGACGACACCAAACTATATACCTTTGGCTCCAACTACTATTTAGGCTACCAGGGTTGGAAAGAGGGAATGGACTATTTCACCACCTGCCGCAACGGTGGAGAGGCGTGGGGCGAGCACAATACCCACACCCGCGGCTCGTTCTCGTTTGCCGATGCTTGCGAAGGAGGTATGATCAACAGCCTCTATCCCAACACCATGATGAACTTCGAGGCAGGTATCAAGGGCTGTCCCGTACCTATTATCAGCCACGAAACAGCACAATTCCAGACCTATCCCGACTACAATGAAATCAGGAAATACCACGGCGTGCTATACCCTTATAACATGGAGGTGTTCCGCTCGCGCTTAGAGCAGGCGGGAATGCTCGACCAGGCCGCCGATTTCCACAAGGCTTCCGGCCTCTGGAGCGTGCAACTCTACAAGCAAGACATAGAAATGAACCTGCGCACACCCGGCCTCGGAGGTTTCCAACTGCTCGATTTGCAGGACTATCCGGGCCAAGGCTCAGCCTATGTAGGCATGCTCGACGCGTTCATGGAGCCTAAAGGCATCACTACTCCCCAAGAGTTCACGCAGTGGTGCAGCCCTATTGTGCCGCTGCTACTGATGAAAAAATTCTGCTGGACAGCCAACGAAACTTTTGAAGGAAAGGTGCAACTGGCCAACTATAGCGAACCTTCGGGGCTTACTCAATGGCTGGACGGCACACTGAAATGGGAATTGCAATCAGCCAACGGCAAGGTAATGCAATCAGGCGAACTGCCTGTTCCCGAAAAGAGCATCGGACTGACCGACCTCGGAACCGTCAGCATCAACCTGTCGCAGTTCTCCAAAGCACAGCGACTCAACCTTGTTTTGCACACCTATTATAATAAACTGAGTTCAAAACGATACACCAACACCTACCCCATTTGGGTGTATCCGTCACAAGAAAAGGTAAACACAGCAACGGGGAAAATCATCGTGTGCCACAAAATCAACGATGAAATGGGCAAAAAACTGCAAAATGGAACCTCCGTACTGCTGATGCCAACTCTCGGGAAAGAATGCCAACTTGAATGCCAACCAGATGCCAACTCCCCGTATAGCCTAGTAGCCGATTCGACAGAAATCGACCATTTCATCGAGGGAATGAACCCTGCACTGACCGTTGGCGGACTCTTCCAGACCGACTACTGGAACTATCGCATGTTTAAGACCATTTCAGAAAACAACAAAAAGCCGGTGTCACCTGGCACGCTGGGCATACTGACCAACCCCGAGCACCCCGTTTTCCGAGACTTCCCCACCGATATGCACACCAACTGGCAGTGGTTCCCCATCGTCAAGTCGGCCCGCCCGTTCATGCTCGACAACACCGCCGCAGCCTACCGACCTATCGTACAGGTCATTGATAATATCGAAAGAAACCACAAACTGGGACTTATCTTCGAATTCACGGTGGGAAAAGGCAAACTGCTGGTCTGCATGTCGCCGCTCTTGCAACTGCAAGCATTCCCCGAAGCACGCCAACTCTATAGCAGCATCGTGCAATATATGCAGTCGGATGATTTCAAACCCGACACACAAATTCTGTTTGACGACCTGAAGAAACTCTTCACCACACCGGTGAAAGAAGGCAAGATAGGCGAACTGAACAACATTTCGCCCTATTAACAACCCGTTGCAGAAGTTCCTCCCGGCGTTGTCTGCAAAGAACTGAATGATAAGGAAAAGCCCCCGCCGACATTGCTTGTCAGCAGGGGCTCTGTTCTGTTTATTTCTTCCTTGGCTTGCGTCTTGCCCAACCCTCTTCCGAGAAATCAGGCTCAGCGCCTACCAGGGTAACATCCTTCTTCGGCTTGCTTTCCTTGTAGAAGAACTGCCGCCAGTCGTTGGTATTGCCGTTTTCCTGCAACATCACAGGCTTCTCGCGCTTGCTTTTCTTCTTTTTCTTGCTGAAGGCACTGGCATCGTCAACTAACTCCGCTGGATATTCAAAGACCGGCTTCTTGCTCTTGGCCGACTGCCGGGGAGCACCCTTGCCGGCATCTCTGCCGCCGCGCTGACCGCCACGCGTGGCACCTGCCCTGCCGCGCGATGCACCTTTAGCAGGCTCATCACCCTCGTTGCAGCGCACCTCACGCCCTTTATAGAAACTGCCTGTCAGATATTTCATCACGCGTGGAGCATCCTCGGCCACCACGTCGAAGAAAGAAATCGTATTCTGCAAGTCGATATGCCCCACTTCCACGTGGCCTTTCACGTTCTTGTTCAGCAGTTGCATCAGTTCTCCAGGGAAGAAACCGTCTTTCTTTCCAAGATTGATGAACAGGCGGCGATAGCCTTCCTCCGCCTTGCGGCTTCCTCGGCCACCACCTTTCTTTCCGCTTGCTTCACGGCGATCTCCACCTGCTTCTGCGCGCTCCTCACGTCTCGACTTCGGTTTCTGTATCTCCGGCGCATCAGCATAGTAGGCCAGGAACTTGCCAAACTCCATGCTCACCATCTTCTTGATGATGTCTTCCTTGTCAATGAATTCGAAATAGCGGTTGATATCGTTCATGAACGGGGCAATCTGCTCCTCTTCCACATCGGTCTTGAGCAACTGGTCCATCACCTTATACAACTGCTTCTTGCATATTTCGCGCGGCGACGGGATTTCTTCTTCCACGAATTCCTTGCCGATTTCTTTCTCAATGCGGCGTATCTTGAACTTCTCGCGCGAGTGGACAATAGAGATGCTCGTACCCTTCTTGCCGGCACGACCCGTTCTTCCCGAGCGGTGCGTGTAGTTTTCTATATCTTCTGGCAAGCCGAAGTTAATCACGTGCGTCAGGTCGTCCACATCCAGTCCGCGGGCAGCCACATCAGTGGCCACGAGCAACTGCGTGAGATGCTGGCGGAATTTCTGCATGGTGAGGTCGCGCTGCTGCTGGCTCAGGTCGCCGTGCAGGCTCTCTGCGTTGTATCCGTCTCTGATCAGTTTGTCGGCAATCTCTTGAGTCTCAATCTTTGTGCGGCAGAAAATAATGGCGAAAATGCGCGGATAGAAATCCACGATGCGCTTCAGTGCCAGGTATTTGTCCTTTGCATTCACCATATAATAGATATGGTTTACGTTCTCAGCACCCTCGTTGCGGCTGCCCACCACAATCTCCTTGTGGTCGTGCAGATAGGTCAGGGCAATCTTCTCAATCTCCTTGCTCATTGTGGCAGAGAAGAGCAGTGTGTTCCTTTCAGCCGGCACATGCTCCAGAATCTCGTTGATGCTCTCAGAGAAACCCATGTTGAGCATCTCGTCGGCCTCGTCGAGCACCACATTCTTCACCGTTTCAAGATTGGCATAGCCGCGCTTCATCAAGTCGATCAGTCGTCCCGGCGTGGCCACGATAATCTGCGCGCCATGGCGCAATGAGCGCATCTGCTGTTCAATAGAGGCACCGCCGTATACCGGCACCACATTGACGCCCTCCATATACTTTGAGAAATCGCGGATGTCGTCCGTGATCTGCAGGCACAACTCGCGTGTCGGCGAGAGTATCAGCGCCTGTGTCTCTTTGCTGCTAAAGTCTGTCTTCTGCAGCAGGGGAATGCCGAAAGCGGCCGTTTTGCCTGTTCCCGTCTGGGCCAGTGCAATTACATCATTTCCTTCACCTAACAAATAGGGAATCACTTCTTCTTGGACGGGCATCGGCGAAACAAAGCCCATCTCTGTAATGGCGTGCAATATCTCATTGCTCACGCCTAATTCTTCAAATGTCATCTAAAAAAATATAGCTATATATAAAAATCGGCTGCAAAGGTACGACGAAAAGAGCGAAACACCAAATAAATTTGAGCATTTCTGTATCTAAGTCCCTTTAACAAAGGATATAAGAAAGACAATACTTCAAATAAATCTGCATTTTTTCATGAAACAGATGTGAGATTAAGAAAAAAGCACTACCTTTGCAGTGGTTTAGGTAGACTTGGCTCCAAAAGAGCCTTGTCTTCAAAAGGGAATCAGGTGAAAATCCTGGACAGTGCCCGCTACTGTAACCCCTGTTATGTAAAACTCAGCAATGCCACTGACTGTTTGTCGGGAAGGCGAGTTTTTCGGGGGAAGTCAGGAGACCTGCCTATTACTATAAAGGTAACAGTCTCTCCGGGGTCAGAGAGATTTTTATTAACACAAACTTTTTATTTTTTATGAAAGCACAATTATTTGCTGCTGCCCTTATGGGCATGAGTACTTGTAGTGCTGTTGCTGCAACCATTGACAACGACACTACGCTGAACCTTCATGAGGTTGTCGTAACCAGTTATCATCGCCAGCCATCGGCTGTAGGAAAACTGCCAGTACCGCTCAACAAAGCACCGCTGACAGTTTCAAGCGTCAGCAGGGAGAAGATCGAACTGCTTGACCTGCGCGACCTGAACGATGCCACACGCAACGTAACGGGCATACGTCCCATCAACTCCTACGGAGGGTTCCTCTATTTCACCATTCGCGGTTTTTCAGACTTTGTATTGCTCAACGACGGCATTCGCGATGAGCGCCACAACCTCTATCAGTCAGCACCGAGCACCAGTCTGGCCTCTGTACAGAGCGTGGAGGTATTGAAAGGCGCGGCATCAGTGATGTTCGGCCATTCCGCACTGGGCGGTGTTGTCAATGTGATTCACAAACAACCTACAGCAGAACGCCATGTCAACGCCGGCATCGGCATCGGCAGTTGGGGGCGTTACACCGTGAACGGCGGAGCAAGCGGACAGATTGCCCGTGGCGTTAATTTCCGCACCGACTTCTCCATGAGTGGCGGCGAGGGATGGCGACACACCGACAACAAGGCTTATAACGCATGGCTGGCTCTGGACTTCCGCCTTTCCGACTGGGACAAGATGAACTTCTCCGTTTCGGCAAAAGACGACTATTACGGAACCGATACTGGACAGCCTCACTTCACGGCCGACGTTTTCGATTTGAACGGTAATAAGACATGGGAAGCAGGCGACATCCCTTCGTATATCAACCGTCGCACACGTTTCAACGATCCTCTCGACCATCTGACAGACAAGGACCTGACCGTTTCCTTGAAATACAGCCACGTCTTTGGCGACTCCGGATGGAAGATCATCGACCTGCTCTCATACTACTACGACGACCTGGACTACTACGCTTCAGAGGGATTGAGTTACCTGACATCGTCGGAACCCATCTATAAACACTACTATATGAACGGTGACAAGCGCACCTATATTGATACAGAAAACATCAAACGTACCGGTTTCCTCTTCGCCTACGAAACAAACCTGCTGCAGAACCAACTCGAACTGCACGGCGAGGCGATGACAGGAAACATCAAGCACAACCTGCTCTTCTCCGCTAACTATTCAAACCTCTACCTGCCACGCTGGCGCTCAAGTTACGGTTCTGCTGCCACGGGAGCCGGCAAGAATGCTATCCTCAGTGTGCGCACACCTGTCTTGAACCAGGGCAACATCGACTGTCCCTGGCAAAAGAGGAGCCTCGAATGGGAACAAGACTACAGTCTCCACGTGGGCGACTACATCCACTTCACACCTCAGTTCACCGTTCTGGCATCGCTGCGATATGACTATTTCCACCGCAACTACCAAATGGTCTATTCCGACATCAACAAGATTATCACATTGAAAGACCCGAAGACCAGCGAGCACAACAATGCACTGACCTACCGTCTGAGTGCCCTTTACGAGTTCAACGACCGCTTCAACGTCTTTGCTTCGGTCAGCAGTTTCTTCAAACCGACACGTACGGCCGTGGCCGACGGCTACATCTACATTGACAGCGACGGTAAGAAACTCAGCGGCGACAAGAACGGAAGTATCTATAAGCCTATCTCCGGACAGCAGTTTGAAGTGGGTTCTCACATCAATCTGGGCGACCGTCTGCAGGCTGACTTCTCTGCTTTCTATATTGTAAAGAACAACATGGTGCAGAGCCTGGGCAAGTTGGAGGACGGAACCAATGTGAGCGGACAGGTGGGACGTGCCGACTCCAAGGGTCTGGAAATGAGTTTCACCGCCATCCCCTTCGATGCTCTGACGCTCGATGCAGGTTACTCTCTGACCATTGCCAAGTTGCGCGAATTCTCCGTAACAGAGTATGCTGCCAACACACAAGCAGGCAACTACCTGCAGCATGCACCTAAGCACATGGCCTATGGATGGGCTTTCTACGATTTCCCACAGGCTCTGCGCGGTCTGAAGATCGGTGCCGGCTTCAACTATACCAGCAAAGTATATGTCAATGCTGCCAACACGATGACCTTCGACCCCTACGCCATTGCCAATGCCATGGTGAGTTACAGTTTCAAGAAGCACTGGAAACTGCAACTCAACTTCAATAACATCTTCGACAAGACGTATTACATGTATGCCGTCAGCACCACAGGCTACGTGCCGGAAGAAGGCCGCAACGTGCGCTTCACGGCCACTTTCAATCTGTAAATGAAACCATACAAATACATTCTAAGCATCCACAGGATACTGGGCACCGTGCTCAGTATCCTGTTCCTCATGTGGTTCCTTTCGGGCATGGTCATGATGTACCACACCTATCCCAGCCTGTCGAATGAGGAACGGATGGCACATGCCGAACAGTTGACCAAAGGCGAGTCCGTCTTACCAACGATTGTACATCCCCCTCTCTCGGCATTATCCCTGCAACAAGTGGCGGGCCGCCCTGTTCTCACCATGACCGACAGCCTGGGCGAAAGGCTTGTCGATGCCCAGACAGGACAAGGCATCAACCGCATCTCTGCCGCCCAACTGCAGCAAATTGCCAACCGCTGGCATGCCTCGCATGCCTCTTCTTCAGGGGCTGTGCTCAAAGATACGCTCAATGCCATTGATATTTGGTTGATCGGTGCCATGCCTTTCAAAGAATATCCCATTTATCATTACAATCTGAACGACAGCAAAGGCTCAGAACTTTATCTCTCCTCACGGACAGGACGGCCACTGCAACTGACCGACCGAGAGAGCAGATTCTGGGCATGGGTGGGTGCCATTCCTCACTGGATATACATTACAAAACTACGCGCAACGGGCAGACAACCCTGGACGAACACCGTGCTTTGGATTTCGGGCTTTGGCATTGCCATGACACTGAGCGGACTCATCATCGGTCTGCGCTCCATGTATCAGGCACGCCGGCGCAAATCGTCACGCCATCATCGCGACAAGATGGCGATAACACCCTATAAGAAACCGCTCTTCCGCTGGCACCATCTGCTGGGCCTTTGCTTCGGACTGTTTGTCCTCACCTGGATATTCAGCGGATTCATGTCGCTGGCCGATGCCCCGCAACTCATTTGGCCCACCCATGAGGAACATTCCGCGCGCGAGGTGTATGCCGACAGTTTGCAACTCCACCACTTTACGTTAGACGTTAACCGAGTGGTGGCCTCAGACAATGTGCGGCGGATAGAATGGATGCAGATGGGGACTCACTGCTTCTATCACGTATGGACGGCCAACGATGAATATCTTGTAGATGCCACCGACTCCCTGCCCCGCCGCACGATGCTAACCGGCAAACAATGCGAGAGCATCACTGGGGGCAAAGCAGAGATGATTGACCATTATGACAACTACTATGTCAGCCAAAAACGCCATCTGCCCCTGCCGGTGTGGCGCGTCACAGTTAACGATGCCGACCGCAGCACCTACTACATCAACCCGAAAACAGGCGACTGCCGCTACTATAACACCAACCGACGCGCCGGCAAATGGATGTACACAGGACTGCATGCACTCAACATCCCCTTCTTTGTAGAGCATCAGGCATTGCGAAAGGGTATATTGTGGGCTCTGCTCTTAGGAGGAACCGCTGTTTCAGTCACTGGTGTGCTGCTCTCTGTCCGCTATGTGCGACGACTCTTACATCGGCAAAAGAAAAATGACATCAGGAAAAGGAAATAATTCTTTTTTCTTTGCATTTTGCCAGGTTCTTTGTAACTTTGCAAAAAGCGTATGAAAAAAGTTTGTATTTTCTGTTCTGCCAACTTCGGCATAGACCCGGACTTCTTCAAGATGACCGAGGAACTGGGGGCAGAACTGGCACGAAAAGGCCACACCATCGTGTTCGGAGGCTGCAATCTGGGACTGATGGAGTGCGTGGCAAAGGCAGCGAAAGAGGCCGGCGGACATACCATCGGCGTGGTGCCCAGCATCGTGGAAGAGCGCGGTGCAGTGAGCGAACATGTGGATGTGCTCATCCCCTGCGACAATCTCACCGACCGCAAGGCACTGATGATGGAGCAGAGCGACGTGTTCATCGCCCTGCCCGGCGGCATCGGAACGCTCGACGAGATATTCTCCGTGGCCGCCTCGGCCACCATCGGCTACCACCAGAAGCCCATCATTCTCTACAACATGAAAGGTTTCTGGGACTCGCTCGTTCAGATGCTCAACGACTTGCACAGCCGCAAGGTAACGCGCAAGCAGTGGGACAACTATCTCAAAGTGGCCGGTTCGCTCAGCGAAGTCATGGCTTTGCTCGATGCATAGCAACGTTTTGCCCGCTCGATAGCACTGCCTTTGGAAAGTAAATCATATTGATTTGCATGAACACAGCGATGGTATGACACGTGAAAACCATCGGTTTCACAAGTCCAAACGGCCTTTTTCAGAGAAAGGACACGCCACTTCCCTCTGGAATAGCAGAAGCCACAACAACAAAAGAGCGAATGCGCACCATGGTGCCATTCGCCCTTTTCATTGTTTTTATACGATTATCTTTCGGCAATCAGTTTCTCGGCCATGGCGCTACCCAGCGCCTCGCAGGCAGCATAGGTGTCGCTTGTGAGACTCTGCTTGATCTCAACCGGCTCGCCGACAGCCTCGAAATGCAGGTGCTCGTCGTTCCATTTCTGGATTTCTGCAACGGCCTTGCTCGCCCATCCGAAACTTCCGAACCAACCCATGTAGTGGTTCTTGATGTCCTTGCCGGCCAGTTCGGAGAGCAGCACGTCCATTTCGTGGTAGAGCCCAGTGTTGTAAGTCGGTGCGCCCACGATGAGTGCCTTGTAGCGGAACACGTCGCGGATGATGTAGGAGTGGTGAGTCTTCGACACGTTATACATCACGATGTTCTTGATGCCAGCCTGGCTTGCGGCGCGGGCGATGACCTCAGCGGCACGCTCGGTGTTGCCATACATGGTGCCATAGCAAATCACGATGCCCTCTTCGGTTTCGTATCGGCTCATGCGGTCGTACATGTCTATCACCTTATTTATATATTCGTGCCACACGGGACCGTGGGTGGCGCAGATGTAATCCAGTTTCACACCGGCCAGTTTCTTCAGTGCGTTCTGCACGGGTGTGCCGTATTTGCCCACGATGTTGCTGTAGTAGCGCACCATTTCGAGCCAGAACGTGTCGCAATTGATTTCGCTGTCGATGATGCCGCCGTTCAAAGCACCGAAGCATCCGAAGGCATCGCCCGAGAAGAGCACGTTGGATGTGGTGTCGAGTGTGACCATGGTCTCTGGCCAGTGCACCATCGGTGTGAGCACAAAGTTCAGTTTGTGGCTGCCCAAGTCGATGGAATCGCCGTTTTTCACCTCTACCTCATTGCCTTCCACACCATAGAATCCGCTCATCATGCCGAAGGTTTTCTTGTTGCCCACGATCTGGATGTTGGGATAATACTTCTTGATGAGGGCGATGGAGCCGCTGTGGTCGGGCTCCATGTGGTTCACCACGAGATAGTCGATGGGGCGGTCGCCGATCACCTCCTGTATGTTTTTCAGGAAGGGAACGAAGAAATCCACTTCCACTGTATCAATGAGGCACACCTTATCATCGTCGATCAGATACGAGTTATAACTCACCCCGTTGGGCAAAGGCCACAGACCTTCGAACAGGTTTTTGTTGCGGTCGTTTACGCCTACATAGTAAATCTTGTTGGTAATTTCAATCATTTTCTGTTCAATATTTTAGTTATTATTTATGCTCTGCTATAGTTTCATCTGCTCGCCGAACTCCTTGCTCACCGAATTGCTGATGCTCTGGCAGCAATTGGCCGAGAAGAGTTGGCCGCAATAGATGATATCGTCCCACTGCTGCTCGCTGAGTCCTTGCAGCAGCATCTCGCGCGTGATGCCGTATTTCACCATTCCATATACCAGGCCTGCATTGAAATTATCGCCGGCACCGACGGTGCTCACCGTCGTGGTGTCTATCACGGGATAGTCTTTTTTCACCGTTTGTGTGCGCAAGGCCACCGGTTCGGCTCCCTGCGTGCAGATGAACTGGCGGCAATAGAAAGAGATGTCGGAATGGTAGATGCGGTCGGCATTGTCTTTCTTGAACACCACTTTGAAGTCTTCCTTGGAACCTCTCACGATGTCGGCCATCTCCAGGTTTTCCAGAAGGTTTGATGTAATCTTCATCACCTCGTGCTGATGGGCGGGACGGAAGTTCACATCGTAATAAAGAATGGCTCCGTGCTGGTGAGCGTAGTCGAGGAATCCGTACACCTGCGGACGGATAACGGGGTTCACGGCATAGAAGGAGCCGAACACCACGATGTCGTCGGGCTGCACGTCGGGGTAGGAAAAGTCGAGCCGGTCGTGGGGATGGTCCTTATAGAAAAGATACTCAGCATCGTTATTCTCGTCGAGGAACGCCAGCGACACGGGCGACTTGGAGTCGGGAAACACGTTGACGCTGTCGGCATTCACGCCGTTCTCTTTCAGAAATGCAATGATGCGGCGACCCACGCGGTCGTTGCCCGTCTCACTGATAAACGAGGTGTTCACACCGGAACGCCCAAGCGAGATGATTCCATTGAACACGCTTCCGCCCGGCACAGCCCCTATGGGTTGCCCGTCCTTGAAGATAATATCAAGCACGGTCTCTCCTATTCCTATTACTTTCCGCATCTTTTTTCTTTCAATTTTTTCGCATCGGCAAAATTAAATACTTTTCATGAGACAGCCAAAGGAACCTCTTTTCTTAACTCCATTTAACGTCTTCGGCACCTTTCTACTGCCCGCCGGCGGCATGTTCCACCACCCACTGCCAGCACTTGTCGCGCCCTTGCAACACGTCGTCCCACGTCTCGGTGATGAGCACGTCGGGCATCAGTTCTTTCTCCCCCAGTTTTTTGAGGTCAGGACGGAAGCAGGCGCGATGGCTCACCATGCCGCAGATGCCGGTATTGGGCAACTGCCACGTCATGGCCGAACTGTAGTTGCTGGTCTGATAACTGCCTTTGGAGCCTATAATCTTGCCAATGCCATTGTCTCTGGCCATGAGAATGATGTCGGCGGCAGCGCTGAACGTCTTCTCGTTTTGCAGGAAATACACGTCGCCGCTAAAGATCTGGCGCGAACTCAAGTTGTAGAGTTCCGAGTTTTCGTTCACTCCGCTGAACCCTTCTGCCACCACTGCCGACTCAGAAAAGGCCTTGTCGGTGTCGGCATCATAGAGTTGGTCGCGCGCGAACAGCCCTTCGTTGGCATCCCTCACACGCTGGATGTCGCTCGCTGCCTCTGCTGCATAGAACTGTTCGTAAAGCGGAGAATAGCGAATGGCCTCGCTCACGCATTTCAACTGGCGGATGGGATAGAGCCAACTGAGCAGTTCGTAACTGATGAGCGAACATCCGCCACTGTTGTCGCGCAGGTCTATCACCAGCGTCTTCACGTTGGCAGTGGCCATATCGGTAAAGAAATCTTTCAGGAACTCATGGAAATTGGGCTTTCCCTTAAAAGAATTGACCATTTCATCGGTGATGGGAACGCCGCGCATGCTCAGTATCAGCAGCGTGGTGTAAGGGTCGAAACAAGTGTTGAGTTGCAAATAGCCGATGCTACGGTCGTCGTCGATCGAGGCTGCGAAAGGTTCCGGGGTGTTGATGCGGGGAGTTTCCACCGGCACGCGCCTGCCTCGTGGGCGCGCCTGCCTGAGTGCGGCATGTCCTTTCAGGGGCTTCACCATGGCCGTCATGCCGTTTTTCAGGGTAATCATCAGCGTGGAGTCGGCCCGCCAGAAAGGTTTATCGGTCCAGTAACTCACGTTGCAGAACACATCGTCGCGCAACCGCTGCTCGCGGTCGGTGGCATTCTCAAAACTGAAATCATGGCGGAAGGCCTCCACCACCTGCTCAACAGGCACTCCGTTGATGCGGTCGATTTCATTGCCGAGATAGATCAGAGTCTGCTCCGTGCCTTTCCACAGGTAATAGCGGTCGCCCTGCTGGTAATAGGCTATGGGGTAAACGGCACTGTTGTCGTACATCATCGAGGTGATAAGCGTATGCCCGTCGTGCAGTTCCGTGAAGATGGCCTGCAGATAGCGCATCAGTTGGCTATTGTCGGTCATGCTTTTCGCCTCCTGATAGCCGCGCCGCGTCACCTCGTCGACCGAAAACGGAGCGTTCATGCAGCGGGCAAATGCCGGATGCGACTCTTTCAGCAACTGCATGGCCAGCAGGAAATCGCGCTGCCACGCATTGCCCTGCTGATAGAGGGCGCTCTTTTCCACGTCGCTCTGGTGATAAACCACCTGGTTCATCAGCACATCCTGCGCGCCCATACCCTTCGGCACCAGCAGCAGGACCAACAAAGCAACAGCCTTCCATGTTTTCATTCCACAAAAATAAGCATTATTTCTGGAAATGCCAAATTATTCGGTAAGTAATTGCTGTTGCGTGATTACGCATTATCACCCGTTATTTCATTCCACAAAAACAAATAACACCCCTGGATATAGCAAATGGTTTTGATATAAGTATTTCAAGTTTCGCATTCGCTCAACTTCTTTGTAGTTTAGAAGTTAAGTAGTGATCGCTTCGCTCGTCCTTCGGTCAGTAGTGAAGCCATTACTTGGTTTGCTGATATTTTGTCTCCAGACATTTGGCTTTAACTACTTAACTACTGACTACTTAACTACTTCAGAAA
>ODAI010143056.1_pt1 | contig 31012 bp, 16 predicted proteins | sample 1539321 | NCBI WGS metagenome assembly ODAI01 (sample SAMN02144231, study PRJEB22623) | gut metagenome | biome: sheep rumen | host: Ovis aries | place: New Zealand
GATATCTCTACGGGTGAGTTCCTGACTGCCGAGGGCACTTATGAGTACGTCGACAAGTTGCTGAACAACATGAACCCTAAGGAGGTGGTGTACGAGAAAGGCAAGAAAGCTGAATTTGAAGAACACTTCGGTAACAAATACTATACTTTTGAGCAAGACGATTGGATTTTCACCATTGAGAGTGCCAACGACCGTTTGCTCAAACACTTCCAAACGGCCAATCTGAAGGGTTTTGGTGTCGACCACCTGAAACTGGCTGTGATTGCTTCGGGGGCGATACTGTATTACCTCGATACTACCCAGCATACCCAGATAAGCCATATTACCCATCTCTCGCGTATTGAAGAGGAAAAGTATGTGTGGCTCGACCGTTTTACCATCCGCAACCTCGAACTTTTCGGCTCTATGTTTGAGGGCGGCAGCTCGTTGGCCGCTACCATCGACCACACAAGCTCTCCTATGGGGGCGCGTCTGTTGAAGCGGTGGATTTCCTTCCCCCTGAAAGATGTCAAACCTATACAGAACCGTTTAGATGTCGTCGACACCTTCTTCCGTGAACCTGAGTTGGCCGAGTCTATCAGTAATAGTCTTGGTTTGATAGGCGATTTGGAGCGTGTTATCTCGAAGGTGGCTGTCGGCCGTGTGAATCCGCGCGAGGTGGTGCAGCTGAAAGTGGCTCTGAAGGCACTGGAACCGCTGAAACGCGCTTGTGAAGCGAGCGAGTGCGAGCACTTGCGCAAGATTGGCGAACAGATTAATCCGTGCCAAAGTATTAGCGAGAAAATTGAGCATACGCTGCTTAACGACCCTCCTATACAGGTTAGCCGTGGCAATGTGATTGCCGATGGGGTGGATAGCGAACTCGACGACCTGCGTAAATTGGCCCATAACAGCAAACAGTACCTGGCAGACATTCAGGAACGTGAGTCGCGTGAGACGGGCATACCGAGCCTGAAAGTTGCTTATAACAACGTGTTCGGCTATTACATCGAGGTCCGTAATACCTACAAAGAGCAGTTGCAGCAACTCATCGACGAGGGTAAGGTGACGGGTTGGGTGCGTAAGCAGACGCTGGCGGGTGCCGAGCGTTACATTACGCAGGAACTGAAGGAATACGAAGAAAAAATACTTACGGCCGAAGACCGCATTCTGGCTATTGAGGGACGGCTGTTCGGTGAACTGGTGCTGGAACTGGCCGACTTTATACCGGCTATCCAGCTCGACGCCAATTTAGTGGCGCGCGTCGACTGTTTGCTGTCGTTTGCTCGTGTGGCTAAAGAGAACCATTATGTACGTCCGGTAGTGAACGATGGCGATGCCATCTCTATCACACAGGGACGCCATCCGGTTATCGAGAAACAGCTGCCTATGGGGCAGAGCTATGTTGCCAACGATTTGTTCTTGAGCAGTAGCGACCAACAGATAATGATGATTACGGGGCCGAATATGGCTGGTAAGAGTGCGCTGTTGCGTCAAACGGCGCTGATAACGCTGATGGCGCAAATCGGTTGCTTTGTTCCTGCCGACAGCGCTACCATTGGTGTGGTCGACAAGATTTTCACCCGTGTGGGAGCCAGCGACAACATCTCGATGGGCGAGTCTACCTTTATGGTCGAGATGAACGAGGCCGCGAGCATTATCAATAACTTGTCGGAACGGAGTCTGGTCCTCTTCGACGAACTTGGACGTGGTACCAGCACCTACGACGGTATCTCTATTGCATGGGCTATTGTGGAATACATCCACGAGAATCCGAACGCACACGCCAAGACCCTCTTCGCTACGCATTACCACGAGTTGAATGAGATGGAGAAGACCTTCAAACGCATTAAGAACTATAACGTGCAGGTGAAGGAGATTGACGGTAAGGTCATCTTCTTGCGTAAGTTGGTGCGTGGTGGTAGTGAGCACAGTTTCGGTATTCATGTGGCAAAAATTGCCGGACTTCCTAAGAATGTGGTCGACCGTGCCAACGAGGTGCTGCACCAGTTGGAAACGGCTGCTGGTGGCTCTACCGCTATGGCCGACAAACCTAAGACCGAAGCGATAGGGGCGTCTTCGGGTATGCAGTTGAGCTTCTTCCAACTCGACGATCCGGTCCTCTCGCAGGTGCGCGACGAAATCATCGGTCTAGATATTAACAATCTGACTCCGATGGAAGCCCTCAACCGGTTGTTTGACATTAAACGTATTGTGACGGGCAAACAAGACTGGGTGAAGAAGTGAAAATAAAAAAGTAACAGTATAAAAAAACGCTATCCGAATAGGGTAGCGTTTTCTTTTATCCTTTCCTTACAATAATAACATTTTCGGTGCTGAGGTCGTTGTTGTAAAGCAGTATTGTTTTTGCAGTCCTCGTTCCCGCCTTTAGTGTAGCGTAGTCCGGTAGCTGTTGTCCGCTGAGTACTTTTACGGCCATCCACAAGGCGACCGATTGTACGGTCGGAAATTCTCCGCTCAGGTGCTTGTAGGCGGCGATTGTAGCTGTCGGGAACAGTTGTTCGATTCCGGCATAAGAGGTGTCGTCGGTCAACTGGTCTCCTTTTCGGCCTACAAACAGTAGGTCGATGTCGTTGGTGGTCAAATTGTATTGGTTCAAGAGGTCGGTAACCCACTTTACCGATGCTTCCGTACCGAAGTTCATTTTGCTTTCCGAGGCCACCAACTCAATGTTCTGACGGTCGGGCTGGTTGCTTATACAGAAGAAACCCGCACCTTCGCCCATTATGGCGCCTGGCTTTTCGGCTTTCAGCAAATCGAGGTTGTTTACGGCTTCTTTCCGCCAGTATTGGTCACGGTCGAATATTTTGAACGAAAGAGCCGAAAACTCGTCAATAGCTCCCACTAGTGTGCATTCGCTTGTCCCTTCTTCCAGCAGCAGCATAGCGTCGCTTAAAGCCGATTCCAGTGAAGCGGCTTCTTGCAGGTAGGTCATATTGTAGCCTTTTATCTGGCTGGCCATCGCAATTTGTCCGGCTAGGGTGTTATGGCCCGAATTGATGAAAGGGATTGGCGATAGCAGTTCCTCGGGACCTTCGCTGCATGCACGCATAAAGTTCTCCAAGTCGCCCGTACAGCCTTGACCTGTCCCGACAATAACCGAGTCGGGTTTTACTTCCGATTCGTTGATGCACAAATAAGAGGTCGCCAAACCCATTTTCAAGATGTGGCTCATCCGTCGCAGACGGACGGGCGGTATAATCTGCTTGTAGTCGGGTTCGGCACATAGCAAGTACAAACTTTCCGTGGTGATGGGTTCTTCTGGAAATGTTCCTTCAAAGGTCTTTTGTGGGGATAGAAGTGCTGACGAAATGATGTAAGATGCCATGTCTTTTATATTTTGCTGAATATGAGAGAGGTGTCGTTTCCGCCGAAACCGAAAGAGTTCGACAACACGTGGTTTACTGTGGCAGATCTTGTTTCCTTTACAATGTTCATGCTGGTCTCGCTCATTGGCTGCAGCAGGCGGCAGTTTCCCCAAACTTGCTGCTCTCTGATGGCCAGTATGGAAAATACGGCCTCGAGTGCGCCACAGGCGGCCAGTGTGTGGCCCGTGTAGCCTTTGGTGGATGATACTGGTGTCTGGTCGCCAAACAGGTTGCCAATGGCGTTCGATTCCGAAAGGTCGTTGACCTTGGTGCCTGTGCCGTGTGCGTTGATGTAGCTGATGTCGCCAGCGTTTAAATGGGCAATAGCCAGCGCGTCGCTGATGGCCTGTTGGGCGCCTTTCCCCTCCGGAGAGGTCGCTGTTGCGTGGTAGGCCTCGTTTACGTTGGCATAACCTCTCACCTCGCCATATACCGGTTTGCCTTTTGCCGCCTCTTCACTTTCCAGCACCAGATAGGCGCCAGCTTCGCCGAGGCTTACACCGTCGCGGTTCTCGTCGAAGGGACGGCTGCCGGTTGGCGAGGCTATTTCAAGGGCGTTGAATCCGTTAATCGAGAAACGTGCCAGTGAGTCGTTACCTCCGACCAGCACGCGTTTCGCTTTCCCGCTGCGGATGAGCCGTGTGGCCAGCATTATGCCGTTGGCACTGCTCGAGCAGGCTGTGCTGATGGTGTATTGACGCCCGTTTATGCCCAGTTCTTTCGCTATGTCGAGCGGAATCTGGTTGGCATGGAAATACTTCAACAGGGATTGGTGTTCTTCCGGATGCTGGTAGATGTTTTCTGTAATCTCTATGGCAGCGTTCGTTGAACTGCTGATTAGTTGAAGGTCGCTTCTGTCTGACAGATGGGCTGTCTCCAGGGCTTCTTTTGCGGCAATCAGTCCAAGCAGGAATGTACGGCTGTAGGTAACACCGCCAGGTAAACCTGCTAAAGAGGTCAGTTCTTCGTTTGAATGGGGTATCTCGGCAACAGGAAGTTTTATTGCCGATTTCAGAAACTTAGCAGAAACAATATTATTTGTCCCTTTCCGTAACGATTGCAGCTGTTCCGCAATGTTATTGCCGATGGCGCTGATGGCGCCTATCCCTGTGACGAATACCCTATTCATGTGTCTTTTTGCAGATTAGGCTTTTCCGTTGTCTTCTATAAATTTAGCCATAGTGCGGACCGACGCTAAAATTTCGCGGCGCTGGCGAGGGTCCTCAACCTTGATGCCGTATTCCTTCTCTAACAAGAGGATTAATTCAATAGCGTCGATAGAGTCCAAACCTAAACCTTCTCCGAAAAGGGGAGCGTCTGCGTTGATGTCGGCTGGTGTGATATCTTCCAATGAAAGGGCTTTGATAATCTGGTCCTTTAACTGCTCGATAAGTTCTTCTTGTGTCATTGTATGTGTATTAGTTATTAAATTATTTTGATGTTAGTTCGCGGAATACATCTTCCATGCTCCGCTCTTGCTGTTTCAAGGTCTTTATGGTGCAGTTGTGGCTGACTGCAAACTTAAACAACTGTTCCGACAGGTCGATTGCCGCACTGACCAGGTACTCTTGTTCGCCGATTGGCTTGACTTGTGCGCCGGGGTGGATGGCTTTCAAATCGTTGACCGACTGAGGGGTGCTGAATTCCACATAGATGGTTACCGCTCCTTGTTGGTCGGCTTGGGTGACAATCTCTTTCTCCGTCTGGTCGGCCACAATCTTTCCTTTGTCGAGAATGATGACGCGGTCGCAGATGGCGCTCACCTCCTGCATAATGTGGGTTGAAAGCAAAACGGTTTTCTCGCGGCCTACTTCTTTGATGAGGTTGCGCACTTCAATAATCTGGTTCGGGTCCAAACCTGTTGTAGGCTCGTCCAGAATCAGCACTTCCGGGTCGTGAATCAGGGCTTGCGCCAAGCCAACACGCTGCCGGTAGCCTTTACTGAGGGCGCCAATCTTTTTCTTGTATTCGCGGGTCAGTCCTGTCCTCTCAATCATATCGTCTACCCGTTTGCCCGGATTCTCTACTTGGTAGAGGTCGGCCACAAAGCGTAGGTATTCCTTAACAAACATGTCGAGGTAGTTGGGGTTGTGCTCGGGCAGGTAGCCAATCTTCCTACGGGTTTCCATCGGGTGGCTCTTGATGTCGAGACCACAAACCTTCACGGTTCCGCTGGTGAATTTGCGGTAGCCGGTAATAACCTTCATGGTAGTCGATTTCCCGGCTCCGTTGTTGCCCAGAAAGCCGACAATCTCTCCACTGCCAATGCTGAAACTGATGTCGTTGAGCACCAGTTGCTGGCCGTAACTCTTAATGAGGTGTTCTACCGTTATTGACATATTTTGTTTTCGTTTACGTTCGTTTTATTTTCTGCCGAAGTCGGCAGGTATTTCGCCCCAGACCTTGGTCTGCCACTTCCTGATTTCGGTAGTGTAGGTGTTGTTTTCCAGCCATTTTTCCGCACGGGCCACAATGGCCAGCAGCTCTGCGTTTTTAGCGTTGGGCTGCAGCTTGGTCTTGCACTTTTTCTGCTTTACCCAGCTTATGGCGTTTACGCTGTCGCTGTACAGAATGTAGGGACAGTTGCGCTGTTTCAGCAGGCTTAAACCGTGCACAATGGCAAGAAACTCGCCAATGTTGTTCGTCCCTTCTGGGAACGGACCCACGCGGAAAATCTCGTGGTTGTGCGCAATGTCAACGCCCCGGTATTCCATTTTGCCGGGATTCCCGCTGCAGGCGGCGTCAACGGCAATGGCCAGCGTTTCGTAACCGGCTGTTTGTGCCTGCTTCAGGTCGGCCTCCTGCTTAATGGTACGGGTCGAGGGGTGAATATGTTTCTCCCAACCGTCGGCGTAGGCTTGTTGCGCTTCTGCCAGTGTGGGGTAGCTTTTGTATCGGGCGCCAATCTGGTTCTCCACTTGGGCCTTGCATTCGTTCCAATTGGTGTAGATGCCAGGCTTGAGGCCTACCCATACGACGTAGAATTTCGGTTCCTTTTTTGCCATAATGCCGTAGGCTAGTGGGTAATGTCGAGGCCGTCGAGCACTTCGTAATAAGTGGCAATGGCGTCGGCAATTTCGTCAATCATAATAAATTCGTTGGCGGTGTGTGAGCGCGAACTCTGTCCGGGACCCATCTTCACGCTAGGGAAGCGCATAAGGGCCTGGTCGCTGAGGGTTGGTGAGCCGAATGGCACCTTCCCGAGCTCGAGTATGCGTCTGACCAACGGATTTTCGGTGCTGATGCCGCTAGAACTCAAACGGAACGAACGGGCTTTCAGCTCGCTGCCGAGGTGCTGCTCCAAATGGTGGAAAATCTCCTCGTTCGTGTAGCACTCGTTGCTGCGTACGTCAATCACGAATGTGCATTTGTCGGGAATGACGTTGTGCTGGGTGCCGGCCTGAATCATGGTGGTGGTCATCTTGACGGGGCCGAGCAAATCGCTTTGTTTGGGTAGCGGATTGTTGCAAATCCACTGTATGTCTTCAAGCGCCTTGTAGATGGCGTTGATTCCTTCGTTTCGGGCGGCGTGTCCGCTCTTGCCGATGGCGGTAGCGTCAATCACCATCAGTCCTTTTTCGGCAATAGCCGGCTGCATACCGGTTGGTTCGCCCACTAGGGCCAGATCGATGTGTGGCAGGTCGAGCAGAAGGCTCTCCATGCCTTGTTTGCCGCTGACTTCCTCTTCTGCCGATGCGGCATAAATGAGGTTGTATTTCTGGCTGTGCTGGGTAAGCAGGCCGAAAACGGCTAAAAGGGAGACTAAAGAGGCTCCATCGTCGTTGCTGCCCAGACCCGTTAGTTTGCCGTTTTCTTCAATAGCGCAATTGGGATCGGTCAACCATCCGGCAACAGGTTTTACCGTGTCGATGTGGGCATTGATGAGCAGGGTCGGTTTCTGCGCGTCCCAGTTGGGGCTCATCGTCCACAAGTTGTTGTCTTTGCGATAAGTTTTCAGCCCGCGCTGCTCCATTGCGCGCTGCAGATAGTCGGCGGCTTCTGTCTCGTTGCGGCTGGTGCGCGGTATGTTGATAAGGGCTTTCAACAGGGCTACTGCTTCGGCCGTTTCTTTCTCAAAACTCATTGGTCTCTCGGTTTTGCCTTTTATTACAATTACAAAGGTAGCAAAATAAGACTAAGTGACAAAATAAGAGAGATAGACAATACTATATAGTGTTGACAAACAGAAGCAATTTGCTTCTGTTTGAACACTTTTTATATTGTTAAAGTTTTGGTTTCTGTATATCGTATTTACAGACAGATTATTCGACATACTGAAATATCTTTCGAAATCATACTGACAATCTCTATAAATCTGTTTTCTACTTTCGTTTTGCTCGATATCTATACTAGATCTTTCCGTTTTGTTCTTTTATTTGATGCAAAGTTATGAAAATGCTGACACTTTGATAGCCTGATGGCAGGAGTTGTTGAAAAGAAAAATGAGAATCTGGTAGATTGAAAGTCTGCGCGGTTGGTTTGCTTATAGTTTGGTTTGTTTCTGCTTCTGAAAGTGAGGGTTTGTAAATTGGGGACCGATGAACAAAAATGGCGCTAATGAGAAAAAATGCCCACCATGGCTGGTTTAGCCGTTGGTGGACATTTCCTTCTTCAAAGCACCACTTAGAAACAACTACAGAAAGGTCTGTTTTTATTTAACTACTTGATAAACTTGTGTGTATAAACTTTCTTGTTCGATAAGACATTGATTAGGTAGATTCCGTCTTTTAGCTTTCCCGAAAGGTGTACGACGTTCTTACCTGCGTTCGCCTTATACTGTCTGTCGACCAGTTTTGCACCTGCTATATTGTAGATGGCGATGCTGACGGTCTGTTCGGTATTGGCTTGGAGGGTGAGTGTGACACCATCTTCAGAAGCGTTAATTTGTAGTGGTTCGTCTGTTGGGTTTTCTGTTAGCCTGCTGTCGGTTTTCTCGTAATCGAGCAGGTAGTAGCAGGCGTTCTTTATTATCGAAAGTCCGTCTTCCGTTAGCAGTGCGTACGAACTTGAATTAATACCGATTTGAATGTACGGTTCTTTCAAGTACGTGCCGGCAACAGAACTGCCCGGCGCCATTTCGAAGATGCACACTTGGTTTTCGCCTTCAATGGTGGCCACTGTGTTTATGGTGCCTGTCGCATCGTTCAGTTGCTCTGGGTTCATATAGGTCAGGGCTTTTGTGTCGATGTCGCTTAGCAGTTTCACGGAGTTGTTTTCGTCAAACTCTACCTCTTTAAACATAGGGTGGCTCTTGAACTTGCTGTCGACGGTGATGGTGGTTGCGGTGGTGTTGTCGCCGTAACCGGTCTGTGCCCAGTTCCAGGCTCCCTCGGCTGTTTTGTAGGCGTGTACCTTCATGCTCAGAATAGGCAGGCCCACCGATTTCAATTCTGCTACAATAGGTGCGGTCGATGGGGTCAGTTCGCTAATGACAACCAAGTTGAAGCGGGAGAAGTCGACGTCTTTGAGCGATGCGTCAAATTCGCGTACATACAGGTCGCTGCACCCTTTTAGGGTAGAAAGCACTTTGTCTTTGCTGTAGTTTGCCGATGTCTGGTCGGTAATGTAGGCAACGTTTTTCAGCCCGTCTGCAACTACCGAAATGCTACCTTTAAGTGTTATTGGCGTGCCTTCTCCGGTTGTTGTCACTTCAAAGTCCACTTCTTCTGTGGTGGTTCCTGAAAGGGTGTATGAGTTGCCGTTTTCTTCAACGGTCAGTCCTGCCGGCAGGTTGTTGAACTTGATGCCGGTGGCCGAACCTCCAAAACTGAAGGTGATAGGTTGGATGGGCTCGTTTGCGAAAACTTCTTGGTTCAAGTTCCCGGACACATTCAGTGTCGGATTTTTTGGAACCTGTGGCCCTTCGCCAGCACAGTAGATGTCTGGTTGCTTGATGTTCTCAACACCATCACCGATGTAGAAGCCGAGGTGCGGAGGCTGGTTGTACGAGGTGTTTTGCCAGGCCACACCGCAACGGTATACAGGGTCGTGCATTAGTGTGAAAAGTCTGTATTTCGACTCGATGGTGGTGGTGTAGATGTAAATTTTGTCGCCATCGTGGTAGATGACCTCTTCACGCCAGTCGCCGAAAAGGTCGGCCGAGAGGCACGGGTTGTTTTTGGTGCCGTTGCAGGCGTTGCCTTTAAAGGTGATGAGGCGGTCGGTTCCGTTTCCGTTCCATTTGTCGCATTTGGTTCCGTCGAGTAACTCGTCTTGCAGGTCTCCGTCCCAATAGATGCGGAAGTTTACACTTGGCTTTTTTGTGGAGATGCTTTTGCCTTTGCAGTCGAAGACGCTCTCGTCAGAAGAGCTCCACATTTCAAAACCCCTGTGCTTGGCGTCGATGTCTGCTGCCATACCTCTACCGTTATCGGTGCCCGTTTTCTTGCCGAAAATCACCTTGCCGGTTTTCAGGTCTCTGAGCTCGTACCCGTAGGCCGAACCTTTGTCTTCGTGAACGAACCAGCCTTCCATTCCGGCATGGTCCGGATCTAGGTCAGATACGTGCATAGCGTCGCCGTGCCCGTATCCTGTTCTGTAATAGAGTTTACCGTCGTCGTCAATACAGGCCGAACCGTAAATAATCTCGTCTTTCCCGTCACCGTCTACATCGGCTACCGAAACATTGTGGTTGCCCTCGCCATAGGCCCCTTGTCCATTCTTGTCGGAGTTGTGGTACCAGCGGAGCACCAGTTTCTTGTCGACGAAATCGTAGGCGGCGAGTGTCGAGCGGGTATAGTAGCCACGGCACATGACTATGCTGGGATGCACGCCGTCGAGGTAGGCCGTGCACGCGTTGAATCGGTCTACGCGGTTGCCGTAGGTGTCGCCCCAGTCTCCCACTTTTCCTCGGGCCGGTGTGTAGGCTACGGTGTTTATTTCAGCACCAGTTGCGCCGTCGAAGATGGTGAGGTATTCCGGGCCGTCGAGTACGTACCCGTTCCCGTTGCGGTAGTCGGCGTTCGGGTTGTCATTGCCCATAATGACGTTTTTGCCATTCCCGTCTTTGGTGCCTGGAGCGGTTTTGCAGACCATCTCGCATTTTCCGTCACCGTCGTAGTCGTAGACTTGGAACTGGGTGTAGTGGGCTCCCGAACGGATATTTATGCCGAGGTTTATCCGCCATAAGAAAGTGCCGTCTAGCTTGTAGCAGTCAATAAGGGTGTTGTCGGTTTTCCCGCTTTGTGAGTTGTCTTTCGCATTGTCGGGATACCATTTTACGAAGAGTTCGTATTGGCCGTCTCCGTCAACGTCGCCCACACTCATGTCGTTGGCGGCATAGTTGGTGCCCGGGCGTTTGAGCGTCAGGGTCTTGTACTGTTGTCCCCAGGGGGTGACGGCTTGTGACGCGTCAATTTCTTTTCCGCCAAACACGGCTTTGACCACATATTTTGAATTGGTGGTTCCTGCTGCATCTATATAGTTGGTCTTGGTGCTGATGGGGGCATCGTTAACTTTTTTACCGTCTCTATAGATGTTGAATCCGGTTGACTGGTCGTCGGTTCCTAGAAACCTCCAACTGACGTAAACACCATTGTTTACCTTTACTGCAACCACGCCCCGGTCGAGGTATTCCATCTGTCTGCTGGCAGAAAAGGCGTTGCTTGTACAGGTAAACAATACTAATAGTAAAGCAAGTTTACAATATGAAAGTAATGTGTTAACCATGATATTAAAGTTTTAGTAGTTAATGCTGATACAAAATTAGTATCATGCTGAAATCCAATTATGTAAAATTAACTCATTCACATGTAAAATTGCTCCAATCCCGCTTCTTACTTGATTTTCGAGGGTGGACAGCCAAATGTTTCTTTAAATTTCTTGCTGAAATAGAGGGGGTCGTTAAACCCTACCGCATAGGCCACATCGCTTACAGTTTCGCTTCCCGAGAGTAACAGTTGCTTTGCCTTGTTGAGCCGGTAGTCCGACAATATTTCTACTGGCGATTTGTCGGTTAGCGATTTCAACCGGCGTGTTAGTGTCGATTTGCTAAGTCCCAGTGCGCTTGCAATGTCGTCGAACGAGTAGCCCGGTTCTTGGTAATGTTCTTTTACCACATCAAGCAGTTGGTCCAATAGTGGGTTTACTTCTTCCTTTTTCTGCTCTTCCCCGTTCATGGCTTTCAGCAGTACCGATAGCTGCTGCTTTTTCAGCACCGAGAGGACGTTGCAGACCTTCATAATGATTTCCTGCTCGTTGAAAGGCTTGGGTATATAGTCGATGGCTCCGCGCGAGAGACCGCGGATGCGTAGCGCCTCTTCGTTTATAGCGGAAATAAACAGAAATGGGACGTTCGAGGTCACCGAATTCTCTTTTATGGCATCGAACATTTCCATTCCATTCATTTTGGGCATATCAACGTCGCTCAGAATAAGGTCGGGTATGTTGTTCTTTGCCAACAGCAGTCCGTCTTCTCCGTTATCGGCAGTGAGGACGTTCACAAATTTCGACAAAAGGGCTTTAAGGTGGAGCAAGATTAGCGGATCGTCGTCCACAACCAGAATGGTTTTCCCTTCCAGAAGCTCTCTGTTTATTTCAATGGCCGGGGTGGCGGCAGTCGTCCGCTTGGTCTTTTTCTCTATCGCTTTCCCGGTTAAAACGAGTTCAACGTCTATAGAGGTCCCTTTCCCTATCTCGCTTTTTATATCCAGCGTTCCCTGGTTCTGTTTTACAAACTCTTGTATGATGCCGAATCCCAGTCCGTAACCTTTTTCCGAGGCGGTCCCCAAATGTGTTGTACGTATGCCGGAGAGGAGTTTGCCGATGGTTTCCTGAGTCATACCCACCCCTTCGTCTTTAACCGAGATGCGTGCGCGCCCGTCTGTTTCGCATCCTTCCAGCTTAACTGTAGCACCTTCCGGACTGAACTTTATGGCGTTCGTCAGCAGGTTTCTGACGATGGTCGACAGCATTCTCGGGTCGGCATAGACGTAGTGGTTTATGTTTATTTCAACGTTCAGTTTCACATGTTTGTCGCTGAGCATTCCGTGTGCCAATGCGGCCACTTCTGCCACAATCTCCTTTAGGTCGATGTCCTGATATTCACAGGTGGCTGTAATCTTGTTCTCGGTTGCCCAATCCAATAGTTTTAGCATCTGTCCTTGCAGAACAGACGATGCGTGGTAAACCTGGCGGAGCAGGGTGTTGTCTTTCGCTTCTTCGGTACGCAGCAGGTCTTCCAGCGAGCCTACAATCGAGAACATAGGGTTCTTCAGGTCGTGGGCAACAATAGAAACCAGTTGGTCTTTGTCTTTAAGCGCACTGTGCAGCATCTCGTTTTGGAGTTCCACTTCTTTTTCCCGCTGTTGGAGCGACAGGTTGGCTTCGCTCAGTTCGTGTGTTCGTTCTGCCACTTTCTGTTCCAATTCCTTTTTCTGCCGGGTTATGGTGCGGATACGGTAGTAGAAGAATAGTATTGCAGCGGTAACAATGCACAGGGTGAGCAGGGTGTAGAACCACCACGTGCGCCACCAGGGCGGAGAGACGAGGATGCCCATCTGCAAACGGGAGTTTGGTAGTTGCCTGCCTTTACTGAAGAACTGGACCTCGAGCAGGTAGTCTCCTTCCGGAAGGTGGGTTATCTTTATGGTTTGGTCGCTGCCGACTGGAACCCATGTGGTGTCGAGTCCGTTAATACGGTAAAAGGCTTTGATAGGATTGTTCGCCTTGAGGTTGACAATGTCGTATTTCAAACCGATGTCTGTCTGGTTGTAGGCTATTTCCAATTGGTGGGTGCTTGACAGTGAAACAGGAAGTAGCCCCGAACTGTTAACGCTGACTTTAGTGCCTCGCGAGTACAATTCCGACCATTCGGTATAGGGCGATGTTGGTGTGTTCTTAATGCTGTTGTTTAATACGACGAAGCCCTGTTTCGTGCCAAAATAGAATTGGTTATGGTGGTCTTTATAGATAGCCCTCGGAATATAGAAGTTTTGGTCGTATCCGCTTAGGGCGTCCAGTTCGTGGCAATAAGTCTGTTCTTTGGCTTTAAAGGTCAGAATTCCGTTAGTGCCGCTTGTCCAGAACTGCCCGTCCGGGTCATAAAGTATAGAGCTGTAAACACCTTGTGGCAGAAAGTCTAGCTTTTTGAAGCGGTTGCCGTTGGCGGGGCAGTGGTATATGCCGTTGCTTGTTGCCGCATAGCAGTTCCCTTGTTCGTCAACTGCGCACTGGTGCAGTTCGGTCGGGTTGTGTGTCGGTTCCTTCTCTGTATCGGGAAATAGAGCTGTGCACTGGCCGTCTTTGTCAATCCGCCATATTGTACGGGTTGTTGTCACCCATGCCGCCTGCTTGGAAAAACACACATGGTTGACCCATTTGTCGTTCATAAGGTGTAGCTTGCTCCAACCTTTCCCTGCTTTGTGCACATAGACGCCGTCGCCCGACATGCAGGCCCATATTTCTCCGTTGGGTGCTGTAGTTGCGAATTTTGCGGTTTGTGAGGGGTGGTCTATTCCAAGAAAAGGCAGTTTCTTGTTTTGGAGGAATACGGGGTCTAGTTGCGAAATTTCACCGCCCCAGTACGACAGCACGCATTTGTCATTGAAAGGTGTTATCGAGAGAATGCTGTTCGCCGATAGTCTTTCGTTATCGGTTAGGTGTTGCTTTATGTTGTAGAGCGAGTCGAGTAGGAACAAGCCTTGTCCGTCGGTACCGAGCAGTATTTCTTTTCGGCTGTTTTCGTAAAACGAGGTGCCTGTTACCATAGGTATTCCGAGGTCGCTAGAGATTGTTACAGCCGATTGCCTTGCGGGAGTGATGCACCACAAGCCTGTGTTCTGGGTGCCTACCCAAATGTTCCCGTCTGCATCTTTGTATAGTGCCGATATTTTCCGGACGTCGCTATCGTCCCGGTTGATGGGCATACACCTTTCGAAAGAAAAAGTTCCGTTCTGGCAGATTCCTTTCCACAGACCCGACCCGGAAGTCCCTATCCAGATGTCGGCATTGTCGGTACAAATTTCAGAGATGTTTTTAAAGGGGGTGTCAATTTTTTTCAGTTCCTGCATTTGTCCGTCTTCGGTGCAAGTCACCCTCCAAAGCGAGCCGGTTGTAGAGCAGAGCAAAAGGGTGTTTTTGTCGAGTTGGCAAATGTTGTTAATCTGTTCGTTTATGCGTTCAAGCGCCTCAAATCCGTTTACCTTTTCTCCTGTTCGGTTGTAAAGTGCGACACCGCGGTTTAGTCCAAGCCAATAGTGTTGCCAATGGTCTTTAAACACCTCGTAAACAGCCGTTCCTTTGGGAACAACTGGAAGAAACTGCAATTTACCTGCATTTTCGCAGTAGGTGTAGACTCCGGCGCTGGTCGATACCAGTTCTTCTCCGTCTAGGCATAGTGTGTATCCTGTAATGTCGTGGTAGAATGAATCGGTTGGCGCATAATCTGTAAAGTTGTCCTGCCTGTTGTTGTACGAAACGATTGTCCCTTTTGAACTTCCGAAAGTTACAGCCCCATGTTTCATTACGAAAGCGTGGTAAATGTCGTCCCGATACATTGAAGGGTAGTCGGTGGAAAGAAAGTTGTGGAAAGTGGTGCCGTTGAACCGGCTGATTCCAAAATGTGTGGCAATCCAGATGAAGCCGTTACGGTCTTGTGCGATGTCGTGAATATAGTTGCTCGACAATCCGTCTTTTGACGAATAATGGGTGAAGACATACTGTCCGGCATAAGAAAACGACGGACTGAATAGGAGGAAGAATATGCCGAGTAGAATTTTATACATGTTGTAGTAGTTTTATCGTTAGTGTAATGCGTATGTTTCTCAGTCTGTTTGCAAATATAACGACTGGAATGATTTATACCTATAGTTCAACGGTCATATCCTTGTTACACAAGAACTATGCTCGGCACATAGGAGTGAACGTAAATAAAAGAAGTGTTGCGCATACGCAACACTTTTTACCGAATATTGCTTTTTGTGCGCAACACTTTTGCATTGATCCCAACCTGAATCTTTTAATACAGGAAGCCAAGCATCCATAGAGGTAGCTTTGATCCTTCTGGAATATCCCAGTTGTCCGCAAAGATGTATGAATCTTTTAGGCCGGCAATCTGTGTGAAGTCTTTGCCTCGTCCGCCGATTTCAAAAGTGTATTTGTTGTCAATTTTGAAGTCGCCTTGAGTTTTACCATACTCTACGATGTGAGACTCTGAAAGGCTATTGATGGCAAATGTCTCGCGCAATGTGCCAATTTCCAATTTTGCAGGAGCCAGAGCGTATAGAATATTCGGATTCTCTAAATATACCTTGTCTGGTTTTGTCAGTTTTCCAATCTTTTTCTTGTCGGAGTATAGCAGGTTTAGGACTTTCGCATCCCCAAGATACTTAAGGTATTCTACCACCGTATCTCTCCCTATTTCAAGGGCTGCGGCAATCTTATTGGCATTCAGTTCAAACGGCACCTCATTGCATATCAATGCGACAAGTGCTTGCAACTTCCTCACGTTTGCCACGTCTACCCTACATATCTGTGGTAATTCAGTCTCAATGATGTAATTTACTATCTGTTCGATTTTTGTATAGTACTCTCCTTCGCCTTCCAACAGGAATGGATAGTACCCTTTTTCAAGATATTCCTTGAAGAGGACAACAGGCTTGCACTTGGAAGACACGTCTTGCCAAAGGTCGTACGGGTGTTCAAGAATATCCTCTAACGACCATTTGGGGAAAGTCAGGCCATGATAAAAACGCAATGCTTCACGAAATGAAAGTCCGTTCATTGTATATTTTACTGCTCGTCGGCTCAAATCTGCATCACCTTCTTTCAGACGTAAAAGAGAAGAGCCACTCACTATAAGTTTTAGTTCGGGAAATAAATCGTATATCTCCTTCACCTCACGACTCCAGTCAGCATCACGTTGTTTGTATTTATGTATTTCATCTATAGCCAACACTTCACCGCCTCTGACAACGAACTCCTCAGCCAAGTCTAAGAGAGTGCGTGTGGAAAAGTCCACAGAGTCTGCCGAACAATAAAGAGCACGGTGGTCGCCTGGCTTGAAGTTTTGTTTTAAATACTGTTTGATGAGGGTTGACTTCCCCACGCCCTTAGCACCAACAATACTGACAAGCTGGCTGTTCCAATGAATGTCATTCATCTTGTCACGTACGATATTCATTGACGTATTGGCTATTAGCCTATCATATTTTCTAAATAATGAGTCCATAACAATCTAATTTTAACGCAAATATACAATAATGTTGCGCACGCGCAACACTTTTTATCGAATATTGCTTTTTATGCGCAACATTTTTATGGCAATTTTGTTTTTTTGCAGGAATTTTAGAAACGTGTGCATTTGTTTGTGAATGTGCTAGGAGGAAAGTATCCTTCCTGTTAGGGTGTAGAATACTTGTATTGTAACACTCGTCGCTGAAAAAAGCCTAGTTCGTTTTATACTTGCCTTCCGCAGTCTTTTTTCAATGGTGGCGAATTTTATTATATGTGGACTTTTGTCAAGTCTTTGTTTGTTATATCGCTAGTATATAAATATATTTATAGTTAAGTTTTAAATTTAGTTGAATTTATATGGGTACTAAAGATAATTTTAACTGCATAACTGTAACTCCTGTACAAGGTAAAAATCCAAGAACGCTCTATGAGCATCAAATAGATGCTATGAAAGCCCTTGATGGGATAAATCAAAAATCTGAGTTCAGCGCACTGCTTGTACTTCCTACAGGAGGCGGTAAAACACTTACGGCGGTTAATTGGTTGCTAAAGAATGCTGTTGATAAAGGCAAGAAAGTTATTTGGATTGCGCACAGACAATTATTGCTTGAACAAGCTGCAGATACTTTTAAATCAAATGCCTACACAGGAGAAATGGTAAATCATACTGAGTTTACCTATCGCATCATATCAGGTGTACACGATAAGCCGATACATATCAAGCCCGAAGATAATATTTTGATTGTTGGAAAGGATAGTATCGTTCGCAAACTGGATTTGCTTGATAAATGGTTGCAAAATGAAGATGTTTATCTTGTTGTTGATGAAGCACATCATGCAGTTGCTAAATCATACAAGAAGATTATTGAATTTGTAAAGAAGAAAGTTTATTCTTTAAAGTTGTTGGGATTAACTGCTACTCCATTCAGAACATCGGATGAAGAGAAAGGAGCGCTCAAACAGATTTTTACTGATGACATTGTGTATAAAACCGATCTTCAGCAGTTAATTGATAAAACAATTCTTGCATATCCGTACTATGATGAATGTGAAACAAAACTTGAATTTTCAGAAGAACTTGGTTTAAATGCAATCAAGAGTATTGAAAACTTTGACGTGCTTCCAGAAAATCTTGTAAAAAGTATTGCAGGCAATGCTGAACGTAATAGGTTAATTGTAGAAAAGTACTTGGAAAATCATGAAAAATATGGACCAACAATTGTTTTTACTGTTGGTAAAGATCATGCCATTGCATTAAATAAACTCTTTAATGAAAAGGGCAAAAGGTATGGTGTTAAGTCGGAATACATTGTATCAGATATTCGTGATCAGGCAACAGGAATTACAATTTCTAGTAAAGAAAATGACGAAAAAATTAAGCGTTATAAAAATGGAGAGGTACAAGTCCTTATTAACGTTAATATCCTCACAGAAGGAACCGACCTACCTTTAACCCATACTGTATTTCTTACAAGACCGACTGTTTCAACTGTCCTAATGACACAAATGGTCGGAAGAGCATTAAGAGGAACTAAAGCTGGAGGAACAAAGGAGGCATATATTGTAAGCTTTATAGATAATTGGAATGACAAGATTGCATGGGTTAATCCTCAGTCACTTACAGATGCAGAGTTCCATGAGAAGGAAACGGATGTAGAAAGGCGTAACAAACAGCTACGACTCATTTCTATTGAAAAAATAGAAGAGTTTGTTCTTATGGCTGATGAAAGTGTTGATACTTCTTTGTTGGAACGTATTTCAATGATTGAGCGTATCCCTTTAGGTTACTATATTCTTTCTACATTTGAATGGAATCATCAGATTCTTGTTTACAATAGCACACAGGTGTCATATGAAAATCTTATAAATGATTTAAGTGGTATAATGCGTCAATATGGTATCAACGATGAAGTTATCCCTGATGACACGTTAAAGGAAATGACTGATTATTGCATGGATTGTTATTTCGATGACAGTATGATTCCTGCTTGCAAGAGACGTGATGTTGAGCGTTTACTTGAATTTTATGCTCAAAAGGAAGTTCCCCCTTTGTTCAATACTCTTGATGAAATTGACAGAAAGAAACTTGATGTGTCTCAAGTGGCAAAGAAAATCTATGATGAAGATATGTCAAGAAGTGTGAAAAAGGAGTATATTGACAGCCTTTGGAATGAGGATGGAAGTATTATTCCTATGTACTATACAACTCTGTATTTTTTCAAAAAACAAATTGATATCGAGTTGGACAAACTTGATGGATATATCGAAGCCAAAGCAACAGCGCCACAAACTGAAGCTGAAAAACGAAAAATAGAAGAATTCTCTTTGCAGGAAATAATTGAGGCTTACCCTAAATATGGAATTGAATTGAAAGAAAAAATTTACAGAAAAGCTTTAAATCAGAACGGAAGGTATGTTTGCAATATGTGTGGCAAAGAATTTGATACTAGGAGATATTTGCAGATTGACCATATCAAGGCAATGGACAATGGCGGTTTAACTGTTGAAGATAACTTACAAGTCCTATGCCGATGGTGTAATACAAAAAAGGGGGCTAAATAATGTCGAAATACAAGTTCACTCCAAAAGATGTTGCATCACTTCTGTACATATCCGACTTTACTCATTTAAGGGAAAAGGAAATTATAGAAGATTTGTTTCGTGAACATAACAATAGCATAGTTGTAAATTACAGGAAAGATTTTGATAAATTCCGTAGAGTTGTTCATGAGGAGACTGTCATTCTTGAATTGGATGATTGTTCTTTCTCGGAAACAGATATGATACTCAGAGAATATGGCTTGACGATTACCGATGATAATATTGACAATGTGTTTGGACAGTTTTTCAGACTAGTTAAATTGCAGATATTGTATTCGCAGTCTGGCTATAAAAGATTGAAACTCCGTTCAATACTAAAAGAATTCGGATATAAAAGACGGTCTGATAAGTTAAATTTCGGTATTCTGAAGGCTTTGAAAGCGTTGGGATTAGTCACATATCTTCGTGGTTTGGAACCCTGTGATATAACAGAGATTAATCTAGACCAGATGGTTATAATAAGGCTGAAATGATGGCGATAAAAACAGCCCCGCTTGATTGTTGAGCGGGGCTGTCTATTAAGTAGGCTGTGTGCCTAGTTTGTTCTAATTAGTGGTGGAACAAGCGAACGTGGGTGAACGCCATGGTCATGCCGTACTTGTCGCAAGTGTCAATAACATGGTCGTCACGGACTGAACCGCCTGGCTGTGCAATGAACTCGACACCACTCTTGTGGGCGCGTTCAATATTGTCGCCGAATGGGAAGAAGGCGTCTGAACCGAGCGCTACACCGCTCATCTGGTCTAACCATGCGCGCTTCTCTTCCTTGGTGAGGACGGCTGGCTGTTCGGTAAAGAACTGCTGCCATGCACCATCGCGGAGAACGTCGTCGTGCTCGTCTTCTGAAATGTAAACGTCGATGGTGTTGTCGCGGTCTGCACGGCGGATGCCTTCCTTAAATGGGAGGCTCATAACCTTAGGGTGCTGGCGCAACCACCAAATGTCGGCCTTGTTACCTGCCAAACGGGTGCAGTGGATACGGCTCTGCTGACCAGCACCGATACCGATTGCCTGGCCGTCTTTAACGTAACATACCGAGTTACTCTGGGTATATTTCAGTGTGATAAGGGCAATGATGAGGTCGCGCTGTGCAGCCTCGCTCAAAGTCTTGCTCTTGGTTGGGAATTCAGTGAAGAGGCTCTTGTCGATAACCACGTTGTTGTGACCCTGCTCGAAAGTAACACCGTAAACCATCTTGGTTTCGAGTTCTGCTGGTTCGTAGTTCGGATCCATCTTGATTACGCAGTAAGTACCCTTACGCTTGTTCTTTAAAACCTCAAGTGCTTCTGGGGTGTAGTCAGGAGCGATAACACCGTCGGAAACCTCGCGGTTGATCAGTTTTGCAGTCTGAATGTCGCAAGTGTCGCTCAGGGCGATGAAGTCGCCATAGCTGCTCATACGGTCAGCACCACGGGCACGGGCGTATGCGTTAGCCATTGGGCTGAGTTCGCAGTCGTCTACGAAATAAATCTTCTTCAGAGTGTCGCTCAAAGGAAGTCCTACTGCAGCTCCCGCAGGGCTTACGTGTTTGAATGAGGCTGCGGCTGGAAGGCCGGTGGCCGCTTTCAATTCTTTCACCAACTGCCAGCTGTTGAATGCGTCGAGGAAGTTGATGTAACCAGGCTTGCCGTTGAGCACTTCGATAGGAAGTTCGCCGTCTGCCATAAAGATGCGTGAAGGTTTCTGGTTGGGGTTGCAACCGTACTTCAATGCTAATTCTTTCATTTGGTGTATGGTGTGAAAATAAATTTGATGCAAATATACGGATTTTTAGACAATGCCTAGCCATTAAAGATTTACTCTTTTGTTCAAATTGGCACTTATGCCAATTCGCTCAATTCCATCCAACGCTCGGTTTTTTCGTCCAGTTCCTTGTCTATGTCGCCAATACGCTGGCTCTTGTCCACCAGTTCCTGTCCCTGTAGGGTACCGGAACTTAGCTCTTCGGTAATGGTGGCTTTTTCGGCTTCCAGCGTCTCAATGTCGGCAGTCAGTTGTTCCAACTCTTTCTGCTCCTTGTAGGTCAGTTTGCGTGCGCGGGTCGAATTCTGATTTTTGTTCTCGGCAGGCTTGTTGGCCTGTTGTTTGGCAGCCTGTTCCTTTTCTTTCCGCTCTTGCTGCTGTTTCATTTCGCGGTACAGGCGGTAGTCGGTGTAGTTGCCGGGGAAGTCTTGCACGTTGGCTTGCCCGTGGAAGACGAGCAGGTGGTCGACTACTTTGTCCATAAAGTAGCGGTCGTGGCTGACCACAATAACGCAACCTTTAAAGTTTTGCAGGTAGTCTTCCAGTACGTTCAACGTCATGATGTCGAGGTCGTTGGTCGGCTCGTCGAGTATCAGGAAGTTCGGATTTTTCATCAGCACGGTGCAGAGGTAGAGGCGGCGGCGTTCGCCACCGCTCAGTTTGTACACGAAGTCGTGCTGCCTTTCGGGCGAGAACAGGAAGTGCTGCAGAAATTGGCTCACGTTCAGTTTGCGTCCGTCACCGAGGTAGACGTTCTCGGCAATGCTCTGCACGGCGTCAATCACTTTCATTTGTTCGTCGAACTGCATGCCTTGTTGGCTGAAATAGCCGAACCTGATGGTTTCTCCCAAATCGATGGTGCCGCTGTCGGGCTGTTCGTCGCCAACAATCATCTTGACAAAGGTCGACTTGCCGGTACCATTGTTGCCGACAATACCCATTTTCTCGTAGCGGCTGAAGTTGTAGTAGAAGTTGTCGAGTATTTTGGTGTCGCCAAAAGCTTTGCTGATGTATTTGGCTTCGAAAATCTTGCTTCCGATGTAGCTGGCTTTTACGTCGAGTTGCACGTTACCCGCCTGTTTCTTTTGCTTTACTTTCTCTTCAAGTTCGTTGAAGGCGTCGATGCGGTATTGTGCTTTCGTGCCTCGAGCCTGCGGTTGGCGTCGCATCCAGTCCAGCTCTTTCCTGTAGAGGTTGTTGGCGCGTGCCAGTTCGGCATTTTGTTGTTCCAGCCGCTCCTGCCTTTTTTCAAGGTAGTAGGTATAGTTGCCGTGGTAGCTGTAGAGCTGTTGGTTGTCAATTTCTAGAATGTGGCTGCAAACCCTGTCGAGGAAGTAGCGGTCGTGGGTGACCATCAGCAGAGCCATGCGCGAGTTGCTGATGTAGTCTTCCAGCCATTCCACCATAGCCAGGTCGAGGTGGTTGGTCGGCTCGTCGAGGATGAGGAGTTCGGGCTCCATAATCAGGACGTTGGCCAAGGCCACGCGTTTCAGCTGTCCACCGCTCAGGTTGTCGACCTTCTGCTCAAGGTCGTGGATGTTCAGTTTGCCCAGAATCTGTTTGATGCGCGTCTCATAGTCCCACGCCTTCAGGCTGTCCATATCGGCCATCGCCTCGTTCAGCTCGTCCGTGTTTTCGGGTTGGAGTAGGGCTTTCTCGTAGCGCACAATGGCTTTTACTTGGTCGCTGTTGCTGTGTAGGCAGGCCTGTAAGACGCTCATCCCAGCCGGGAAGTGCGGGTCTTGGGGCAGAATACCCATAACCAGGTCGCGTTTGAAGGAAATGGCGCCGCTGTCGTACGGCTCGCTGCCTGCAATAATGTTCATAAGGGTTGTTTTTCCGGCACCGTTGCGGGCAACGATGGCTATGCGCTCGCCTTCGCTAATGCCGAACGAGACATCGTGAAAAAGCACTTTTTGCCCGAACGATTTTGTCAGGCCTTCAACTTGCAGGTAGGAACTGTTTGCCATATTTGGTCTTTATGTTTTTTCAATGGTTGTCTGTTTTGACAAATCATTTATTTCGCTAGTGTAATGAAAGATAAAGGGATATACCTTGTTGGATATATCCCTTTGTTTCTTGTTGCATGGAGCAACCTTCTTAGCCTTTGTTCTGAATTTTGTTGACTATAATCGGAGCAATAACTGCAGCAATCAGAATAATGATGGCAATTACGAGAAGGGTGTTTTCTGTGGTACCTGAAACATAGAAGATAACACATACCAATGCGGCTAACAAAGCCAAAAATGAGCCAATGTATTTAATCATTTTAATCTTTTTTTGTTTGCTGTTCCATCGTATGGAGTCTCTGCCTGTTGTGGACAGAATTCCATATTCAAATTGCAAATAACGCATTTATTTTCCTAATAGGAAAATTTTTTAGGGTAAAATTACAGGGTGCTTTCATTTCCCCATAAAAATCAGGAGACAACTCCCCTTCTCCCCAAAATGGGGTTTGAGACTTTTTTGTGGTGCTGAATGCTAATATCCGTGTGCTATATATATTTATACTATTTATTGTCTTAAATGCGAATGTTGAGCCAATATTACTTATATTTGCACAATTTAAACCTCGAGACTTGTTGAAAAGAGATCTATATTTAAGTATTATTTAATTTTTATCTGAGATGAAGCGCTTATTCTTTACTATTATTTCTGTCGTTATGTTTTTCATAAATGCGAACGGTGCAAAAGTGAAAATTGAGACCGCACGTCAGGAAGCCATTTCATTCTTCGAAAAAAAAGGCTATAATCATAGCAATGATACGGTATTTTCAGTTGAGAACGACGTTGATGAATTCTACATATTTTATAATGCAAAAAAAGATTATGTAATTGTGTCGGGTAGTGACAAAACCCGGCATTCCGTCTTAGGCTATGGTTCTAATTTTACGGGTATTAACAACATGTCACCCGCTTTAAAGTTGATTCTAAGCCGATATAAAGAGCAAATTGAATTTGCCGAAGCCGATTCGTCAATCCCTAGTAGGAACAATGTGTCAAATGGTCTGAAAAAATATGTTCCACAAGTTGAACATGAAAGTGTGACTCCATTTATACAAACAAAATGGCATCAATACTTTTTTGGTAATGACACACTTACGGGTTGCGTTGCAACCTCTATGGCACAGGTGATGAACTATTACAAGTTTCCATCAGAAACTTATAAGGAAATACCTGGTTATACTGACAGTGAACGATCGTACAAAAGTTTACCTGCTACTACGTTCAACTGGGAGATAATGAGTAAATATGAGGAAAACGGCGATTTAACGGCCGAAAAAGAGATTGCAAAACTGATGGAATACTGTGGGCATGCCGTTCAAATGAATTATGGTACAGAAGGGTCTAGTTCCTATCACTATAATGTTGAATATGCTCTTGAAAACTATTTCGGATATGATAGTGATGTACGATATGTCTCGAAAAAGGGATACACAGATGATGAATTTGGAAACATCATTATTAATGAGTTGAAAAACAAGCGCCCTGTGATTTTTGGAGGAAATGACAAAAACGGTGGTCATTCTTTTATATGTGACGGTTACGACAATGAGTGTAATGCCTTTCACTTTAATTTTGGGTGGGCCGGAAATGAGGATGGATATTATGAATTGAATGCCATTGTGGGCATTGATTTTTCTTACAACGACAATCAAGATATTATTATTGGTATTAAACCTGAATCGCACAAGAAGGTTGAAGCAAACAATACGGAATTGCAAATAATTAAACTTAAGGAACTTACAAACTATACATTCGACGATAAAGTCAATATTAATTTACAAATTAAAAACTGCGGTAAAAATGACTACAAGGGCGACGTGTATATGAATGTAACAGGTTTCTTAAATGCATCGGGTGCTGTAATGGTAGATGGTGTTGTACGAAACCAAACCGTCCCTTTTACTATTGCTTCCGAAGATTCTATCAATCTTTCCTACTTATTTGTTTGGCCTAAAAACGAAGAAGTAATTCATCTTGAATTCACGGCAGAAGATGGCACTATATTGGCAACTAAAGAATTGTATGCGGATAACTTTACATCGGATATTGCTTATATTTATTCGGATATCCGAATCCTAGGCGCATACGACTCTGTTGATGTTGCTGGTATACGGCAATACCATTTGATTCCTGGAAGAAACAAGGCGTTAATTACAATTGAAAACTACGACACCATACCTTTTAGGAAATTGGTTACCCTATATCAAACAAAGGGAGCGGCGTATACAGTTGATACTCTTGACGGAGAAAAAGGTATGCTAACCGTATATCCTGGTCAAACCTACCGTAAATACATTGAATTTGATTCAGATACGGAAAACGACTACATGGGAAGTTTCAAATTGTCGGGACTTGACGGCCGTGCTCATTGGACGGTTCGACAATATGTGTACTATTGTACGAACAAAGCCTTAGAAGCACAACATGCATGGGTTGACTCTGTTTTTAACAGCGATGCGTCTGACATCCTATGGGTTGATCTTACTACATTCACTAACTCACAAATTGAAAATATCGATTTGTCAAAAATTGGTTCTAATTGTCTTTACTATGCCAACGAGCCTTCTCTGTCTAAGAAGTCGACTAATGTTGTGGCGAATGGTTCCTGTAACCAGCTTGTTATCGATGGTGGTAAGGACTTCTACCTGAAAAATTCCATTTATGCAAAAGAAGCGACATTTACAAAGTCTTTCACTAACTCTGGCAAGGAGTTTAGTTGGAATCTTATATTCCTACCTTTTGTTCCCGATAGCGCATTTTTGCCCGATGGAACAGAAATTTTAAAGAGCGGACTGATGAAAATATATAGCATAAGAGGTTTTGAGAACAACACAATAACCTATGCGGAAGAATCGCAACTGCGTACGGGATGTGGTTTCCTAATAGGTGTTCCAACTCAACAAGAAGAGGAAACTGTTGTTACCTTCAAAGCCCATAATGTTACGGTTCCTGCTTCAGAAGATATCCGAATGGTTTGTGAAGATGCGGAATTTATAGGCTCGACTGTCGGCTTTGAGAATTTAGGGAAAACAGACTACTTTGCTTCATACTCCTTCGATCCGAAGAGTTTTTCATTCATAGAAGATGAAGAAATTATGGCCAAGGTTGCGCCTTTTACACTTAACTTCTTTATAGATAGTTTCGAGGAGTCTTTTAACCTCGGTAACGTAACCTCAGTAAAACTTACGAAAAGTGACAATGATGCTCTTGTAAACGTGTATACTCCTCTTGGCAGGTATGTTGGATTATACAATTTAACGGATTGGGAACCAGGCGACGCCAATCTTAAAGTCTATATTGTTAGGGGGAAAAAACTTATTCGATAAAACGGGCAGACATACTTTTTCTTATGGTGGAATTTGAAATGTAGACAGGGTTCTTTCTTTTCTAGGTGAACACCGCCATCACCGACTTGTAGTTAGGACTTTACCTTATCGACTTGATCCACTCCTGACGCACTTCCTCGTTTGGTGTTTGGCAAGTTTTTGCTTTCGGTTATAGTAGAGGTAGCCCAAGTGAAAAAACACTCCTATGATCGAATTCGGGAGATTGGTGTTTTCTTACTGAATACAAACGAGAGTTCAAAATATGGTTGAAAGAACTATGACAACATCTTGTTTTTCTATATATTTTCTCTATTTTTGTAATGTTTACAAATAGCTATTCTAAGAATATGAAATACTCGTTTATACCTGTCGCAATTGTTGCTTCTCTTCTTTTGGCTTCTGCTTGTTCTGATGCGAATATGCAGAAAAACGAACAGGGCAACTATGTGGTAAATACGACTGATTTGGGTAAGGAAGTGAAGGGTTTTGCTGGTCAGACTCCTTTGGTGGTGACTATCGACAAGAACGGGACCATCGTTAATGTGGAAGCGTTGCCTAATAGCGAGACGCCTGAATACTTCCGTTCTGTTGAGGGCAAAATGTTGCAGGATTTTGTAGGTAAGAATGCGCAATCGATTGCAGAGGTTGATGGTGTGTCTGGCGCAACTTTCTCTAGCCGGGCTGTTAAAAGCAATGTCCAGTTGGCGGTTGACTACTATCAGCAACACAAGTAGCCCCGGTCTGTTCCTTTCAAACTCAATTTACTACATTATCTGTCTTTTAGCTTACCGACCTGTTTGTACTGTCATTGTCTTTTTTATGGCAGTGTAGCGTGGCGGTTGGTGAAATTTGGTTGGAAATACAACATAATCAACCTTTAACCGAAAAACTATGGCACCTAAATTTTTTAATATTTGTCTTGCTGTCCTGGCTTTGTTGCTTGGATCGGGCTTAACCTATGCTGAAGAGGTGGTTGAATGCCCTTCTGTTTCTCTGAAGAAGGTGTACGATAAGGGAGGTTTATGCGATGGGGCGATAGGCGATACCGCCTCTTTTCGTTTAAAGGAGGCCTTGCTGAAGGTGGGCGACTCCAGAATAGGAATAGAGAATTGCTATATACCCGATTGGTCGACTTCTACATCGGTGGTGGCTGATGGCGTCTCGACCTATACCTTTAATTACCGTTTGCTCGATGCTGAAAACCAGGTGTTGCAGGAGTCTTGTCCGGCAGAAATGGTTGTGACCGATGCGTCGAAGCCGTCTTGTCCTTCTTCCTCCTTGAAACTGGTCGTGCCTGTTGGTCCCGACTGTATCGCTGTTGCGGCTGAGGCTGTAGACTTTTTCGAACAAGAAGTGGATATTGAGGAGAAGGGACGGAAACCGAGTTGTGAGGGCGCGACTTTGTTCGCCAGTATTTCTGCCTTTAAGTTCTATGACGAGGAGACGCACGATGAGAAGGATGGGGGCATTTTCCCAGATAAAACCTACGATTTCAACTGGAGTACCGATGTGCCTGTCCGATACCGTATTGCTGCCAATAAGGAGTTCGTTAATCCTGCTTATTGTATGGCGTATGTTTTTGTGAAAGACGATGTGGAAATAACTTGTCCCGACAATACGGATGTTACCCTCTCGACTGGAGCTGAAGGGTTTGCATTGTTGCCTCCTGCAAAGTTGGTCGCTCCTGTTGCTTGCAATCCTGGTGCAGTTAGTGTTGCTTATTCAATAAAAGAGTCTTCTGCTGTTGGTAGTGGAGAGGAGGTAACCTTGGCCGATTTGACCGCTAGACACTTGGCTGTGGGCTCTTATACGGTATCTGCCGTTTTTAGCCGGGAGGTGTCTGAACTTCAGATTGCCAGTCAGAAAACCTGTACGCAGGTGGTTGTGGTTACCGATGGCACAAAGCCTGTTTGCCCTACGGTTTCCGATAAGGGCATTACGTTGCGGAATACGGTGTGTGGCCTCGACCTTGATGGGGTGGAACAGCTTGTGCTGGCAGAGATTGCCAAGGATAAGCAGCTTGACAATAATACGGTAAATAGCAGTTTGGTGCTTTCTGATTTTTCTGGCGAAAATGAAATAAGTGCCGATGCGGCTGGTCTTGCGCATGACTATACTTTCCGTCTGGCCGATGGGGCAGGAAATTCGGTAAATTGTGCCTTGGAGTTGTCGTTGGTTGACGATGAACTACCTGTTTGTACGGCCAATTCAGACCTTAGTCTGGTTGTGACTGATGCTTGTGAGGCAACAACAAGTGTGGAATTGTCGGGCTCTGATAATTGTGGAATAAAGAAATTTTTCTGGTGGGTTGATGCTAATCAGCCGAAAGCGTACACTGGTGCTGTCTGCGAAGTGTCGCTGACGAAACTTTCAATAGGCGAGCATACGCTTTATTGGCGTTTGATGGATGTTGCCGGAAATCAGCAGACGGGTTACGATGGCGACTATTGTTCGCAGAAGATCAGCGTATATGACCAGCATCCAGTGGTTGTTGATTGTGACGCGGTAAAAAAATCGTTTGCTACAGACGACGATTGCAAAATGACGGGTTTACTCGACAGTCTGCCAGTTCCTTCTGCGGAAATCTATTCTTGTGTGGAGAAGAGGAATGTTGCGGTTCCCGCATCTTCTTATGTTCTCGATGGGGTGGCTTACACTTCTGCGGAATTGAATGCCAAACAATTCACGCCAGGTATTTATGAGTTGACGACCATTTTCACACGTTCTGCTGATGGGTTTCTGAAGGAGAGTAGCAACACGTGTGTCCAAAAATTTAGTGTGGCTCAAAAAACACCTCCTGTATTCTCAGGTAATATGGAGTTGGCTTCTGTCTCTCTGGCTAACGAAGAAGCATTGTCGGTTGCGTCCCGTGTGCGCTGGCCAAAGGCGGAAGGTTGCGATGTGTACACTTATAGTTATAAAGTGGGTGAAAATGGAACGTTCTTGGATCTAACGTCTGAGTATATAGAGGCGGAAATTCCAGTTGGAGAAACTATTATTTCTGTTGTCGCTACTGGTCTTAACGGCCAATCTGCCCAAACTGACTTGAAACTAGTGGTGGCAGATACTTCAGCAACCGCTTGCGATGGATTTTCATGGAGGGGTATGAGCTTCACTTCGTCTCAAACTGTTGCTTTGTCTGTGGGCTCTGATGTTGAGAATGTTGATACCGTTAAGGTGTTGCACCTGACCGTTAATCCGAGCAAAACCGGCGAGTTCAGCGCGACTGCCTGTGATGCTTACGAGTGGAACGGCGAAACCTATACCGAAAGCGGTGACTACCAGCAGACTTTACAAACGCAGTTCGGTTGTGACTCTGTTGTTACATTGCACTTGACGGTTCATCCAAGTAAAACCAGCGAGTTCAGTGCCACCGCTTGTGACGTGTACGAATGGAACGCAAAATATACGCTTGTCGATTTAAATAACATTAAGGAACTAAACCTTCTTGTTATTGGTAATTCTTTTTCATTGGATGCGTTTCAATATGTGCCTGCCATCGCAAAGTCAGAAGGCTTAAAACTTAATATAGTACAAATTAGTCGTGGCGGTAACGAAAGTTGGCAGATAAGTACATATAAAAACGTCATTGAAAATAATAAGATTTTTTGTAATGTATATCAATATGACAATGATTATACAAGTTGGTCGGTTGTGAAGTCTGGAAATAAAGGGACCTATTCAGATGCAATAAACTTGTATGATCACTATGATCTTGTTGTTATTAATCAGTATTCCATCGCAAATCTAAATGAAGAGCAAACAGTTCAACCTTCGCATGAGTTGGTCGATTATTTAAAAACACAAGAAAAACTTAGAGGTGCGAAATTTGCCTTTTTCGCTTCTCCAGTTTATGCAAACGGTTATTCCAGACTATTGGAATGTGGCTTTTCTTCTTCACAGGAAATGTGGCTCACACAAACAAACGTAAATAAAAAAGTCCTTTTGTCTTCTTTCGATTTTATTATTCCGGCTAATACCGCAATAGAAAACGCAAGGACTTATGGTATGTTTAGTGGGCTTGGAACTTTTGGTAACCTTTCTTATGACGGACAACATTTACAAGAGGGGCTACCTCGCTTTATTTCAGCAATAACTTCTTTGCAAACTATTGTAGATAAGATGTATGAAAATAGTTTTGCTGTTAAAACCAGTGTCAGGCCATCTGATGCCTGGGTGACTCAACAACACATACAGGGTAAACATGGAACTTGTGTTGGTGTGTCAAACGATAATTGTTCTTTGGCTTATTATTGTGTTAGGACTGCAATAGAAAAACCATATCAGATATCGAATATTACCGCAAACGATGCTAATTTAAATGCCGTTGATAGTTACACCGAAAGTGGCGACTACCAGCAGACGTTACAAACGCAGTTCGGTTGTGACTCTGTGGTTACGCTACATTTGACAGTTAATCCGAGTAAAACAGGCGAATTCAGTGCCACTGCCTGTGACGTATATGAATGGAACGGTGTGTCCTACAGTGAAAGTGGCGATTACCAGCAGACGTTGCAAACGCAGTTCGGTTGCGACTCAGTGGTTACGCTACATTTGACCATCCATCCGAGCAAAACCGGTGAGTTCAGTACCACTGTCTGTGACGTATATGAGTGGAACGGCGAAACCTATACCGAAAGCGGCGACTACCAGCAAACCTTGCAAACCCAGTTTGGTTGTGACTCTGTGGTTACGTTGCACCTGACCGTTAATCCGAGCAAAACCAGCGAGTTCAGCGCGACTGCCTGTGACGTATATGAATGGAATGGCGTTTCTTACAGCGAAAGCGGTGAC